>Ga0209721_1000391_pt1 | contig 40723 bp, 47 predicted proteins | sample TshhotsprinmetaG_FD_184139 | JGI IMG/M metagenome (GOLD analysis project Ga0209721, IMG submission 184139) | Hot spring microbial communities from South Africa to study Microbial Dark Matter (Phase II) - Tshipise hot spring metaG (SPAdes)... | ecosystem: Environmental > Aquatic > Thermal springs...
GATGCCGAAGGTAAAATAGCAGGCATTGAGATATTAGATGCAGTGAAGCGTTTTGGGACAAAGGACGTGTTCAAGAAAGTTACACTCGAAGACCTCGCGTTACACGCTCAGTAATTTTAAATTCCCCCTCCGCGCTTCTGCTCTATTGCACTGTTTGAGTGCTTCAGCAAGACTCTGCCAAGCCGAGTTTTTAATAAATGATGAAATGGCAAGAAGCAAGACCTGACCCCAGTCATTGTTAACAATCTACAGGTATATAGTAAATAATGACTCGCCTGCGAAGGCGGAGCATCTGCTTGACAATATACAAAAGGCAATGACTTCCCTTAAGACAATGCCTGCACGGGGCAATCACCCGCCTGAGATGCAGCGATTGGGAATACTCGATTTCAGAGAAATATTTTTCAAACAATATCGTATCATATATGAAATCAAGGGCAAAACCGTTTTCATCCACACCGTGCTTGACGGCCGGCGCAACTGCGAAGAGCTATTGCAGCAGCGGATTCTGAGGGAATAAGACAAAGGACTTTGCAGAAAATTTAAAAGATGTCTCGATTACGGACTATTTAAGAACGCCCTCCAAAAACCGCTGCGGTGTTAATATCTTGATGCCCATGTATTCCTTTACGGCAAGGACTTCCTTATCCCCTGAAATAATAACATTTGCCTTTAATGCCACAGCGCACTCAATAAACTTATTATCATCGGGATCATTTCTTACAATCTTTAACTGTGATGTTTTTGTGGTAAACAGAATGTTAAACCCTTTTGAGAAAAGAGACAACAACTCTTCGAGTTCTTGTTCGTCCTTCAAGCCGATTCTGCCGAGGACATCAATATATTCATCAAGAATGGCACGAGACAGGCAAAGCGTTATTTTCTCTTTTCTCCACAAGTCTATAATCTTCTTTGGGTTGCCTCCGAAAAAAGATGAGACGAAGATATTTGTATCAATTACTACCTTCATCCCTGTTTTCGAGAGGCTTTTATCGCCTTATCTATGGCTGCTGGCGTTACGCCTTTTGATTTCAATTTTTTCCCGATTCTGTTCCACAGGTCATCAACATATGCGCCTATATCACGCTCTTTAATGCGTTCTTCTATCAACTCCCTGACAATTTCGCTCGTTGTTTTTCCCTCAAGCCTTGCAAGCCTTTTGAGCCTGTTTTTGATCTCGTCATCTATCCTTATGATCATCTGTGTTGACATATTTTTACCTCCGCTGCATAATTTGTATATATTGTATATCATATATATACAAGTGTCAAACAGACCGAATTTTATTGGAATGTTTCAGGGAATATTGCTTGACGGCCGTCGAAACTGTGAAGACCTATTACGGCAGAGGATTCTGAGGGTGTAAGGCAAAGGACTTTGTCGGAATTTTAAAAATAGAACCATCCCCTTTTTTCCTGGTATCCCCGTTCAGACTTAATTGTGAACATCGGGTGTCCCCTATTGGCGGCAATCTTATATTTTTCTATACCACTCTTCATCTACATCAATTTTTTTCAACAAGTTCGATTTTTAATCCGAGTTTTAATTCTTTTAATTTATCAGTTAACAGTTCGCCATCTATAAGATCGATAGGCGGAGCCCCATCTCTTGTTGCCTCTCTTATTGCATCACGTGTAAAGGTGCCTGTTGTGATGAAAAGGCCTTTATCTGCTCTGCCTTGCATAGCTCCCCTAAAGTCTCTAATTTGATAACATCTCCCCATCCCGCCCATATAAAACATTCATTTCCCAAAAACCTCAAAATCTGGACACATTATATATTACCCAGTTCATTACCCATTTTATTCATAAATCCGAAAATCCATGAACTCTTTTATACGTAAGAAATCTTTTTTATTGCTTGTGACAACGAAAGCGCCGATTCTCCTTGCTGAACATGCAATCAGGATATCGTTCTGGATTCTTGAGATATATTTTGCTTCAAATCCATATTTCTGCCCGAGCTTTGCCATTATTATTCCTGTTTTTCTCCAGTCCTCATTATTCGGAACGCAAAGCCTTCTAACACTTAAAAATGTGTTGTGCAATCTATCGACAAGTTTTATAGAATTAACGTCATGGCTGCCAGCGTACAATTCTGCAAGCACAACCATGCTCATATAAAGCACGGGTCTGGCGGACCCGGCAAATACAGGATGGGTCATTCCTTTATTGATAAAAGGAATGTATATTGAGGTGTCGCAAAGGGCTTTAAACGGATGCCCTGCCGTAGACATCTCTGATCTTGCCCTTGCCCTTTACTGCCGCAAGCGCTTTTTCGATTTTTTCATTTGCGATAACCATGTCTAATGCCCTGTTAACAGCCTCTGTGTCGGTTGCTGCACGGGTAATCTTTTTAACCATCTTGATCTTGGCAGGGTCAAGGATAAACTGCTTTCTAACTTTTTCTGTTGTCTGCATAGTTAATCACCTCCATGTGTATATTATATAATTATATACACATTAATCAATAGCCTCTTTAGAACAATCCGCATATTATGAAATTCTATCTAAAAACTTCATCGCATTATCCTCTTTAATTCCTCAAAAAATCCGGGGAATGATATGTCTACGCAGGATGGGTTATTGATGGTTGTTGTGCCTTCTGCAACAAGTGCAGCAATTGCAAGGGACATGGCTATTCTGTGGTCATGATAGCTTTCCACTACATTGCCTTTCAGAGATGCCTTGCCTTTAATTGCAATGCCGTCAGGATATTCTTCAAGCTCGACGCCTAATTTTTTCAGTTCCGTTGCCATAGCCTTAATTCTATCCGACTCCTTGACTCTTAACTCCTCTGCGCCTCTTATCTCGGTAACTCCATCTGCCTGTGTAGCGAGAACGCAGAGTATTGGGAATTCATCTATCAGAGAAGGCATAATATCAGCGCCTATTTTAACTGCCTTTAAACTGCCTGCACTTTTGCAATACATACCAGCAACAGGTTCTCCGGAGATATCCCTCATATTTTCAATTCTTACATCTCCGCCCATATTTTTTATCACATCGAGCAAACCTGTTCTTGTTGGATTTATACAGACGTTTCTGATTAAGATTTCTGAATCAGGGACGATCAATGCGCCTGCAATAAAAAATGCAGCAGATGAGAAATCAGATGGAATTGTTATATCAATTGGCTGCAATCCCTTGACCCTTGACCCTTCACCCTTTACCTTTATTGTAAGACCTTCAACCTCGATCTCCGCACCCATTGCCCTGAGCATCCTCTCTGTATGATCCCTGGATTTCTGCGGCTCTATGATAATGGTTGTGCCGTCTGCATATAGCCCTGCCAGTATCAGACATGACTTCACCTGTGCCGATGCCACTGGCATATTGTAATTTATTGCCTTAAGCCCTTTGCCTTTAATCGCCATTGGAAGGTATTTATCGCTGCTTCTTGCAGAGATATCCGCTCCCATTTCCTTCAATGGATTAATGACCCTTGCCATAGGCCTCTGCTTTAAAGAATCATCCCCGGTAAGAACAGAGAAGAATGGATTCCCTGAGAGTATCCCTGATATGAGTCTCGCAGTCGTTCCTGAATTGCCGCAGTCTATAACATCAAATGGCTCTCTTAAACCATATAGTCCTTTGCCATGAATAACAAGCTCATTGCCGGCTTTCTCTTCTATCTCGATTCCCATCATCCTGAATGCATTCATGGTGCTTATGGGATCTTCTGCCCTGAGGAAATTTTTGACAATGCTTTTGCCATCTGCAATGGAGGCAAACATAATTGCCCTGTGGGAAATGGATTTATCAGGTGGAGGGGTTATCTCGCCTTTTAAGGATTTTGCCTTTGTTAATTCTACGATTTCCATTCACTATTTCAGCTTTTTCCTTAATGTCTGTGCCCTTAAAAACTCCTCTTCGATCCCGGAGGCATTATTTTCCATGAGGCATTTTGTTATCTTATCGAGGTTTTCCCTGAAAACATCCATCATCTTTATGAGATTCTCTTTATTGAATATGGATATGTCCCTCCACATCTCTGGAGAACTGAGGGCAATCCTCGTTGTGTCTTTAAAACCCTTTCCAGCGTATCCTATATATTTTGAATCGATATCTCCGACTGTATTCACGATGGAGTAGGCAATAATATGCGGGAAGTGGCTTACTGCCGCATATATCTCATCATGAGTAAATGGGTCAATCACCTCTACTTTTGCACCGACTGCTCCCCATATCGATATAATTTTCTCTTTAGCCGGTTCGTCGGATTTTTCGGTAGGCGTAACGATACACCTTGCATTGTTGAATAGATCAGCCCTTGCATCATCAATGCCTGGTTTGTCACTGCCTGCTATGGGATGCGAGCCGATATAATGCGCCCTATCCGGCATTAATGACTCTAATTCATGGACGAGTCTGCCTTTTACGCTTCCCACGTCTGTTATGAGGGCGTCTTGCTTTAAAGTATCTTTTATCCTTTCGGCAATCTCTCTGAATGCACCGACAGGTGTTGAAAGGAGTATAAGGTCGGAATCTTCACAGGCCTTCCTCACATCAAGGCTGTAATCGTCTATTATCCCCCTTTCCTTTGCCCTTTTTAGATTATCCTCGCTCCTGCCAAAGCCAATTATAGTTTTGCATAAACCTTTTTCTCTTAATGCAAGGGCAAAAGATGCGCCAAGGAGGCCAACGCCGATGATGGATACTTTATTAAAAAATATATTTTTCTCACTATTCACTATTCACTATCCACTTTTCACTGTCTTTACATTTCCCTTCCAACTGCCTGTGCTATGGGCTTGAGCTCCTTCATAAGCTGCGCAAACATATCAGGCTTTAATGACTGTTCACCGTCTGAAAGCGCCTCTTCAGGATTTGAGTGAACCTCTATAATAAGCGCATCTGCGCCTGCTGCAACTGCTGCCTTTGCCATCGGCGCAACCAGATCCCATTTCCCGACGCCATGGCTCGGATCAACGACTACAGGGAGATGGGTCAGCTTCTTAAGTACAGGCACTGCGCTCAGATCGAGGGTATTCCTTGTTGCTGTCTCGAATGTCCTTATCCCTCTTTCGCACAGCATGACATCCTGGTTTCCCCTGGACATTATATATTCTGCGGACATAAGCCATTCCTTTATGGTTGCGGAAAGTCCGCGCTTAAGGAGTACGGGCTTGTCAACAGAGCCGACTTCGAGAAGCAGTCTGAAGTTCTGCATGTTCCTTGCGCCTATCTGGATGATGTCCGCATACTCAACGATTACATCCATATCCCTCGGATCCATTATTTCTGTAATGATGGGGAGCCCTGTCCTTTCCCTTGCCTCTGCGAGGTATCTCAGACCCTCCTCACCGAGTCCCTGGAATGAGTATGGAGACGTCCTCGGCTTATAAGCACCGCCTCTGAGGAATGTTGCCCCACCATCTTTCACCTTCTCTGCTATGTTCATGAGTATGGTCTTATTCTCCACGGCGCAAGGCCCTGCCATCACAGGAATCTTTTTGCCTCCGATAATATTTCCCCTCACATTTATCTCTGAATTTTCCTTCTTGAATTCACGGCTTGCGAGCTTGTAAGGCTTGAGAATCCTCACCACATTTTCAACGCCGGTCATTGCACGGATGGCATCTTCTTCCTCTTCCGTAACCTTTGATGTATCTCCAATTACGCCGATGATAGTTCTCTCTGTCCCTTGGGATACGGTTGCCTTCAGTCCTTTGCTCTCAAGCTTTTTAAGGACATGCCTTACATCCTCTTCAGGCGTATCCGGGCTCAGCACTATGATATCCATAACTTCCTCCTCTATTATTTAATTACTCAACGATTTTATGACTGTTTTTAATGCTTCAATGAAGCGCTTGTTTTCCTCGGGCAGTCCTATGGTAACCCTTATTTCCCTCGGCCCCACAGGTCTTACAATCACGCCCATTCTCAAAAGGGCGTCATACATGATCTTCGATTCCACATGCAGGGGCATGTATATAAAATTCGCCTCTGTAGGAACATACGTGATTCCCATGGAATCAAGCTCCCTATAGAGGAATTCCTTTCCTTGCCTATTAATTTCAACCGATTTTCTCAGGTGCTCGTCATCCGTTAATGCATTCATTGCTGCAAGTTGTGCCAGTGTATTTGCGTTAAAGGGATTCCTGATCTTGTTCATCTCTGCTGCTATATCTTTCCTGGCTATGCCGTAGCCTATTCTCAGCCCTGCAAGTCCATAAGCCTTTGAGAATGTCCTGAGAATAAGGATATCCCTTCCATCCATAAAATATTTAATGGTATCGGGATATTCGGAATCCGCCACATACTCGTAGTATGCCTCATCAATAATAACAAACACGCCATCGGGAACCTTATCCATAAACCTCTCGAATTCGTCCCTTTTATTTATTGTGCCTGTTGGATTGTTTGGGTTTGCGATAAAGACAATCTTTGTCTTCCCTGTAATCGCATCAGCCATTGCCGCCAGATCATGCCTGTAATCTGTAAGAGGTATCTCCAATGATTTAGCCCCAACAGAACTTGTCGCCATGGAATAGACAACAAACGACGGCGCTGCCATAATAGCCTCATCCCCAGGCCCCATAAATGTCCTGACAGCTATATCTATCAGCTCATTGGAGCCGTTGCCAAGAATTATCTCGTCCGTCCCTACACTTAGTTTTTCGGAAATGGCACTTTTCAGGTAATAACCTTCTCCGTCAGGATAACGGCTCAGCTCGCTGCCGTTGTGAAGGAAGTCCCGCAATGCCTTTAGTGCCTTTTGAGACGGGCCGAGAGGATTCTCGTTGGATGCAAGCTTTATGCTGTCCTTTATACCAAGTTCACGCTCAAGCTCCTTAACAGGCTTTCCGGGCACATACGGCTTTATCTTGGATACATACTCCAGAGGCATTATCTTATTTTTTGGCACAGCGCTATTCCCTTTCAGTTCTTTCATCGATAGGATATGAGCCAAGATGTTTTAAATAGAGGCATGTCTCTTTTATTCCTTCTACTGCCTTTCTAACCTTTTTGTCTTCTATATGACCTTCCATGTCAACAAAGAAGATATACTCCCATGCCCTCCTCTTTGAAGGCCTCGATTCTATTTTCGTGAGGTTTATCTTCGATTTTCTGAATGGAAGCAGCACATCATAAAGGGCCCCCGGCCTGTCCTTCACAGAAAACAGTATGGATGTCTTATCCTTACCTGATTTTGACGGGTAATCCTCTGATATCACCAGAAACCTTGTATAGTTGTTTTTATTGTCCTCTATATGTCTCTCCACAAACTGAAGGTCATAGACCCTTGCAGCAAGCTCGCTGGCAATAGCAGCGGCTTCTTCGTCCTGCGAAGCAATCTCTGCTGCCCTCGCAGTGCTCGTGGATTCGAGTATCGGGATGTTTGGCATACTTGCCTCAAGCCAAACCCTGCACTGGGCAGTAGCCTGTGGATGTGAATATATCTTTTTCACCTTTTCCCTTTCCCCGCTTTTTGACAGGAGGTTGTGCGAAACCTCCAGAAGCACTTCTGCTGATATCTTCAGGTCATAATCCATGAACATGTCGAGGGTATAGCTGACAACGCCTTCATTGGAGTTCTCGATGGGAACAACTCCATAATTCACCATCCCGCTCTCTGTCTCATCAAACACAGCCTTTATACTGTCAACAGGGATATATCTGGCGGAAGAACCAAAATGTCTCATTGCAGCAAGGTTGGTAAATGTCCCTTCAGGCCCAAGGTATGCCACTTTGAGGGGTTCTTCGAGGGAGAGCGATGCTGACATTATTTCCCTGAAAATGACCTTCAATGCATCGTTGGGGAACGGTCCCTTATTTAATTCAGTGATGCGCTCAAGGATTGCCCTCTCACGTTCAGGGGAGTAAAATTTGAGGCTTGTCTTTCTCTTTATATTGGCTATATCTATGGCTATATTAGCCCTTTTATTTAAAAGCTCGAGTATCCCCGCATCGATTCCGTCTATCTCTTCCCTGAGTTTTTCGAGGCTGGCGTTTATCTCTTTGTTCTCGGACATAGTTTTTAATGATACAGCAATATATGCTGATTTTTCAATGCTTAAAGCCTGTGGAGCCTTATAATATTCGGCTTGCCTAAAAATGGAGAGCTTGCGACGAATACAATGCTGTCGCCTTTTTTGACCAATTTTTCTTTTACGAGGGATTTTTCTATCTCTGACATAAACTTCTCATCGAGGATTTCCATATCGCTGCGCCTTATCAATTTCGCAGATGTCCCCCAATAAAGCGAAATTCTCCTCAAAACCGTTTCATCTGGAGTAAAGGCTATTACTGGCACATCCGGCCTGAGTTTTGAGATTAATTTTGCGGTAAATCCAGAACCGGTAAAAACAACAATCGCCTTTGCACCGATATCGTGTGCAGCTTCGCACGCACTATCGGCAATAGCCTCAGGAAACGTATTTCCTATCTCATATGGAGACACAGCCCTGCGTGTGAAACTTGCCTCTGTGTATCTTATTATCATATCCATCATCCTAACAGACTCAACAGGATATTTACCGACCGTTGTTTCTGCAGAAAGCATCAATGCATCCGTGCCATCCAGGACGGCATTTGCAACATCCGTTGCCTCAGCCCTTGTGGGCCGTGTATGCTGCGTCATAGACTCAAGCATCTGCGTGGCTGTTATGACAAGTTTACCCTTTTTGTTTGCGAGGTCTATGAGCATCTTCTGGATCATGGGGACCTTCTCTGTGGGCATTTCCACGCCGAGGTCACCCCTCGCAACCATGATACCGTCAACCATGTCCATAATCTCGTTGATATTATCCAGAGCCTCCGGTTTTTCTATCTTGGCTATTATGGGTGGCAGCTTTACTCCCTTCCTTTTTGCCCAATCCAGTACAAGCTTTATATCCTCTGCCGTTCTCACAAATGATATCGCAACATAATCAACACCCATTTTGAGTCCGAATTCGAGGTCTCTCCTGTCCTTTTCTGTAAATGCAGGCAGTGTTGTCTTTGAAGTAGGCAGATTAACGCCCTTTCTCGATTTTAGAACTCCTCCCTCCAAAACCTTTGCAGTTAGGGCATCCTTTGTCCTGCCTGTCACACCGAGCTTTATGAGTCCGTCATCTATGAGTATCCTGTCGCCGGCTTTCACATCCTTTAACAAGGCGGAATAAGTAATGAACAAATTCTTTTTATCGCTTATTTCCTTTCCCGGATGAAGAAAGACATCATCTCCTGTTTTCAGAGTCGCGCTTCCGCCCTCCATATCGCTCAGCCTTATCTTTATGCCCTGCAAATCCTGAAGGATAGATACTATCCTGTTCTGTTTTGACGATTCTTCACGGACAATGGATGCAACTTTTTGATGGGTTTCATGATCTCCGTGGGAAAAGTTCAAGCGGGCGACATCCATGCCGCTTTTAATCAATTCGCTAATTACCTTCCTGCTGCCGGATGCAGGGCCTATTGTGCAGACGATCTTTGCTTTACGCATGTCATCACTCCGAGAGGATTTTCTACTCTTCTTCTCCTATCCATTCATCTCTTGCAATGCCCGCCTGCTTAAGGATTTTTATTAAAAGATCAATTCCGATGGCCTTCTTATGAGGATTGGGAATAGTAAGTCTTAAAGTGTCCTTAACCATGTATAGATGCTTGCCACCGCTAAACGGGCCTTTAAACCCAAATTCTCTGAGTCTTTTTATAAGTTCATCATGAGAGACAGGCTTCAGTTTAGACATCTATGAAAGGGCTTCTTCAGGCATTTCTTTTATTTCGACTTCTCCTAAAGGCGGGATTGGAAGTCCCTTTTTAATACTTAGAAGTATCCATCCCTCTATAACTTCTTTAAGATTATTTCTGCATTCCTCGAGGGTTTTCCCGGAAGCCCAAACGCCTCTCAGTTCTTCTATTTCTCCGTAATACGGCTCCTCATCGTCTATAATCTCATAACGAGCCCTTTTTAAAGCCTCTTCAATGTATTCTGTTAGCATGCAAAACCTCCAGCCAACTTACTTTAAATACAGTATATCACAAAAAAGCATACGCCTCATTCTACCTTCTCACACTTATATGCCTCTGCCAGTTTTCGCCCCTTTCTTTGAAGTCAGACCTGTAATGAGCACCGACACTGCCTTTCCTCTCCAATGCTGTCCCGGTTATCAAAAATCCCACGGTAAGCATGTTCTTTAACTCAAGCCCGCGCCTCGTATTAAAATCCATTTCGAGTATATGCTTCCACTCCGATAATTTCTCCATTGCTTCATTAAGAGAAACGCCGCACCTTATTATCCCGACCTTTTCCCACATGAGTCTTCTGAGCGATGTCCTCACCTCTTCCAGATCAAAATCAGGCGCGGATATATCAGAGGTTTTTCTTTCTTGACCCTTGACCTTTGGCCCTTGACCTCCTTGCTGCGCAGCGGCAACTCCTGCCCTGTACCCATACACAAGCCCTTCAAGGAGGCTGTTGCTTGCAAGCCTGTTTGCGCCGTGAACGCCTGTGCATGCAACCTCTCCTGCTGCATACAAGCCATCTATATTCGTTGCACCATTGAGGTCTGTCCTTACTCCCCCCATCATGTAATGAGCTGCAGGCGATACAGGTATCAATTCCCTTGTTATGTTCAGGTCATACTGAAGGCATGTGGAATAAATCCTCGGAAATCTTTTCTTAACAAATTCCGAATCCCGATGCGTGAGATCAAGATATACATTGCTGCTGTTTGTCCTCACCATCTCCGATATAATCGCCCTTGAGACTACATCCCTCGGTGCAAGCTCTGCATCAGGATGATAGTTCTTCATAAACGGCTCTTTAAATATATTTCTCAGAATTGCTCCTTCTCCCCTCATTGCCTCGCTCAATAGAAACTGCGGGGCAGCCGGTGCAAAGAGCACGGTGGGATGAAACTGCACAAACTCCATATCCTCGAGAATAGCTCCTGCCCTGTACGCAATGGCCATGCCGTCACCGGTCGCAACAGCAGGATTTGTTGTCCTCGAAAACACCTGCCCTGCGCCGCCTGTTGCCAGCAATGTTGCCTTCGCATGAACAGCAATAATATCGCCGTCTTTTAACGCATATACCCCGAGACATCTTTCATCTTCAACAATGAGGTCGATTGACGTGCAAAATTGAAGTCTCTGTATATTTTTGAATGTTTTGACCTTATTTATGAGCACCCTTTCCAGTTCCTTGCCTGTTGAGTCTCCGTGGGCATGGAGTATCCTCCTCCTTGAATGGGCTGCCTCTATGGTAAAGGAAAGCTTTGTCCCTTCCTTGTCGAACTCCGCGCCCCACTCTATAAGCTCAAGGATCCTTGCAGGCCCTTCTTCCACGAGCACCTTCACTGCATTTTCCCTGCAGAGGCCGTCGCCTGCCTTTATGGTGTCTTCGAAGTGAATGCCTACTTCGTCTTCATCGCTTAATGCAACTGCTACCCCTCCCTGTGCATACTCTGTGCTGCTTTCTGTGGGGATGTCTTTAGTGACAACAGTAACCCTGCCGTGCCGAGCAAGCTCTATAGCTGCCCTGAGCCCTGCAACGCCGCTGCCGATGACAAGGAAATCTGTATCGATGGTTTGCATTTTATCGCCTGCCTGCTCCTTTTAATTACATCTTCTTATGGCACCGTGCACAAAATTCTGCCTTATTTGAAGCAAATGCCTTTTCGCCGTCATGGCATTTGCCGCAGTATTTCCCCTTAATGATCTCAGCCATCTTCATTTTTTGCATATCCCTTTTTCATCATGAACGGGTCGGGATGGCAGTCGCTGCACTTAAAACCTTTCTGAGCATGGATGCCGCCGTCGAAAACAACCGTGCTTATCCCTGTCTTCCATTCCAGAACCCTTCCAATTGGAACCGCCGTAGCAACACCAACAAGAAAAAACATTATCAGCACTATAGTCAAAATCCGGCCTGCCAAAATCTTCATCTCTCCCCTCCGCAATATATGTGTAATGTTATTATTTTCCGTAAAAGCAGATGTGATAATTTATCATAGAACATTAAGGAATTAAAGTGCATCTTGACTACGCCTTACAGGTTTAAATAAAATCCATGAAATTTTATCGGAGGAGGATTTTAAGATGTCAGAGGAAAAACTCGAAGAATCCCTGAAAGGATATAAAGAAAAGATCAGTCCGGTTGTAAAAGCCACATTATCGTGGGATAGAGATCTTATATTTGTAGGCAGAACCAATGAGGGATATGAGATAGAGTTCGATGCCCATGTGCAGTGGGGATGCAAACCAACAGACGCATTACTCCTGAGCCTTGCAGGGTGCATGGGAATCGATGTGGTGATGTTCCTTCAAAAGATGAGGGCAGAAATAGCCAATTTTAAGATGGACATTATTGGAGAGAGAAATCCAACCCCTCCACAATATTTCAAGGCAGTTGAGATGATATTAAACATTGCAGGGAAAAACTTAGACCACAAAAAGGTTGAGCGTGCAATATCGCTTTCCCACGAAAAGTACTGCTCTGTTTATAACTCTCTGAGGAAGGATATGGATGTAAAGGTGAAATACATCCTCGAAGAAAAAGAGCCGGCAAAAGAGATAAGCGATTGATGCTCTCAGGAATTATTGCATCAACACAAATAGAAGCTGATTTAGTCATAAAACAGCTTTCAGAAAAAGAAGAGATCTCTATACAGGGAAAGTACTTCTATAAAGGTTCGTTAGGTAAAAATATTCATGCAGTTATTTGCATATGCAGTATAGGCAAGGCTAATGCCGCTCACGGGACAGCACTCCTAATAGAAAAATTCAAGCCCGATTTTGTGTGGAACATCGGCATTGCAGGCGCATATCCGTCATCAGGATTAAAAATCGGAGATGTAGTCATTGCGAAAAAAGAGATTTACGGCGACGAAGGATTAATGGCGAAGAATGGCTTTTTCACCATAAAAGAGATTCTCGGATATACTGAAAACGATTTTCCCATGTTCGTTCCAGAAAAATTGAGTAACTCCATGGTAAAGGGTAACTTTGTTACTGTGTCAACATGCACTGGCACATTGGAAAAGGGGAAAGAGATAGAAAAAAGATTCAATGCAATTTGCGAAAATATGGAAGGTGCTGCAATCGCCAATATATGTGCATTATCAGGTATTCCTGTGGCAGAGATAAGAGGTATAAGCAATATTATCGAGGATAGGACAGCAGAGCCGCTCAATAAAGCAACCATTATCAAAGCAGCGGGGAATGCGCAGAGATTTTTGTTAGAACATATAGAACAAGGCGGTGCATGATATTGAAGCGACTTGGACAGCCCTTAATAAACCTTATTTTGATTTATACAACGCCATCACATCATCCCTTGTTACTACGGATTCAATGAGTTTGTAATCGGCCTTAATATCTTTCAGTGCCTCGGCTATGTTTTCGTATCCGCCTTCCTGCCTGTCAACAAGGGCAATTACCTTAACAATCTCAAGCCCTGCCTCCTTTGCCCTTGTTATTGCCTCAATCGTTGATTTGCCTGTGGTAATTACATCGTCAACAATAACAATTCCATCCCCTGCCTTTACATCGCCTTCTATCCACTGCATTGTTCCGTGGGACTTTGCACTCTTTCTGACGACAAATGCCTCGATTGGTTTTTCTTTGAGATATGACGTATAGGCAACAGCATCCGCTATCGGGTCTGCACCGAGGGTGAGGCCTCCGATGCCTTTAACTTTCATGTCTTTTATCATATCAAATACGATATTGCCTATGAGATACATCCCCTCGGGATTAAGCGTTACCATCTTGCAGTTGAAATAATAATTGCTCATGCGACCCGAAACCAGCTTGAATATCGGTTCTTCGCTGTATTTAAATGCCCTTTCGTAAATTAATCGTATAAGTCTGTCCCTCATAAAACCTCCTGTCGAATTCAGGCATTATTATATAACATCTTCGCATATCCGTTGACTTACAGAAAGAAAACCGATTATTGTAAACACATGAAGCTCATACTCTTCGATATTGACGGCACTCTCATCGATTCAGGAGGTGCAGGAACACGCTCTTTAGACCTTGCATTCAAGGAACTTTTTTCTATTGACAATGCCTTCGAAGGCATCAGCATGGCAGGAAAGACGGATATCCAGATAATGAAGGAGGGCATTGCCAAACACAATCTGCCGTCAGAAAACGGAATACTTTCCGAGATTATCAATACATACATAAAAAATCTCGTCATAGAGATAAATAATGACAAAAAGCATGTCAAACCCGGCATTAAAGAGGCTTTAAAAATGCTTACATCCGGAAATGGCAATTACCAACTCGGACTTCTTACAGGAAATATCGAACAGGGGGCGCGGATAAAGCTCGATCCTTTCGGATTGAACAGCTATTTCCCTTCAGGCGCATTCGGCAATGATGACGAGGACAGAAATAAACTGCTCCCAATCGCATTAGAAAGGTTTAAAGGCATTTCCGGTAAAGAAATAAATTTCAACGACTGCATAATAGTCGGCGATACGCCACGGGATGTCCATTGTGCAAAGCCATACGGTGCATCCTGCATTGCAGTTGCCACCGGGCCTTATTCTGTCAGCAGCCTTGTGGAAGCCGGCGCAGATTTGGTAATGAAAGACCTTTCAGATACAGATGCCTTTTTAAAGGCAATAAAGGGGGTATAGCATGGCAAAGATAATGGAAGGAAAGAGACTTGCAGAGGAGATAAAAAGCAATGTAAAGCAGAAAGTCGAGATGCTCGACGGCATGGGCATTGATGTAGGACTCGCATTAATGCTCGTAGGGGATAACCTATCATCAAAGCAATATCTTTCTGCCATCTTAAAGGCATGCAAAAGCACAGGCATAACACCTTACGAATACAGGTTTCCAGAATCGGTCAGCATGAACGAACTATTAAATTCTGTACATGCTATAAATAACGATGAACGCATTCACGGGCTGCTCGTGTTCTTTCCCCTTCCGAGAAGGATAAACAGCAGGAAAATCGTAAACTCAATACTTCCTGAAAAGGATGTTGACGGCCTCGGCTCAATTCCAATAGGAAAGTTTGCTGCTGAGGAATCAACGCTCCAGCTTTGCTCAAAACAGTACGATCCAGCAATAACACAACATCTGGGTTTCTTGCCGTGCACGCCATTTGGTGTAATAAGGCTGCTTGAATATTATAATGTGGAAATAAAAGGAAAGCATGCCGTTGTAATAGGAAAGAGCCTCGCGGTGGGAAAACCCCTGTCCCTCATGCTTTTGACAAAAGAGGCAACTGTCACTGTCTGCCACAGGGAGACAAAGAATCTTGCAGAGATGACGCGGCAGGCAGATATTTTATGCGTTGCTGCAGGAAGGCCGAATCTCATCACTGGTGACATGGTAAAAGACGGCGTCGTTGTTGTTGATATAGGAATAAATGTCCTCGAAAACAGCCGCGTGGTTGGTGATATAGATTTCGATAGCGTATCGAAAAAGGCGTCCCTGATTACGCCTGTGCCCGGCGGTGTAGGACCTGTAACTATCGCAATGCTTCTTGAGAATACCGTAAAATCGGCAAAGGCAAGGATTTAAATTAAGGAGTGTTACTCAGGGGCCTGGCTGTTACTCTTTTTTCTTCGATAGTCTTCTGTTCATCTTTTTCGTCTGTTGTCGAGTCCTTTTTTAATCGCCGCTGTCTCTTTTCTTCCTGTTTTTTTGCCTCAATAATTCCTTTTTTCTCTTCTCGCTCTTATATGCTCCGGCTCTTGCCAAGGGTCCTCCTCTCAGTGAAATTCGTCTTTATGCTTGTCTAAGCTTTGTTATACTTTATCGCTATGTCATACTCGATACTTGCATGGTCAGGAGAATGAGTATCGGTTTTTCCACGACAAACAAGAGCCCCTTTTTTCACCCTCTTATGGGTTTTAACCATGTCGTCAACTACAGATGTCAGGTCAAAACCGCCCCCATCACAGCCTTTTATCACACAATCCATCTTAAAATAGGCATAAGAGGCAGGAAAGATATTTACAGTACGCAGCATAAGAACCGGATTTGGTCCCTTTTGATAATAGGTCATATGGATTACAATGTCTAAAACCTGAGGGAACCGTTCTGAAACAAGACCGGCAGCAGACCTGCTCTGCCTTTTTAATGCCATCTTTGCAGCATAATTATTTCTATTAGTCATTATCTCCTCTAAAATAAAATCCCCCTGCAGTGCAGTAGCAAGGGGGATATTGTCAATTACAGCTTCACTACATTGATCGCCTTGGGGCCTTTCGGTCCCTTTTCAGTATCAAAGCTGACTGAGTCACCCTCGGCAAGGGACTTGAATCCATTGCCCTGGATGGAAGAATAGTGGACAAAGACATCACTGCCGTCTTCGCTTGTTATAAAGCCAAAACCCTTGGATTCATTGAACCACTTCACTGTTCCATTAGCCATTTCTTTTACCTCCTTACTTACAAACTAAAGCCCCAGAAACTGTTACCTTAATAAAAAAGGCCACAAAGCTAAAAGTCTTTGTGGCCTTACCAGTTCAAAAACTTCTGAAACTCCGTATTTATAATGGCACATTCGCCTACAAAAAAATCAACCTGCCATTAAATAAAAATTAAACAAAGATTAAGGCAGCGGCTGGATATTCTGAATTGCGTCTTTGACGATTTCTCTCACATTTGAATCAGCATCGTTTCCGGCAATTAAAAGAAAAGGAAGTGCATCCTGATGTTTTATAATGTCAAGAAGATTTGCCCCGTCGCCCCGGACAGTCGGATTTTCATCCTTCAGGAGTTCCGCAATATCTGGAATCATCCTTATGAGCGGCTCTGGCTTAAGCTTTATCAACTCCTCCACGAGGGCAGTAGCCCCAAGCCTCACACGCACTCTTTTATCCTTCATCATATCGATTATCATTGGGAAAAGGCTTTCATCATGCCTGAACATATCGATGATGTTCTCAAGAAACCCTTTTTCCATGTAATCCAGAACCATTGCCTTTAATTCATTATCCATGCCAGTCGTACCTTCTCCTCTTCCTGTGGAAGATATACTTCTCCGCCGAAAGCGCAGCAATACACCCATGCGCTGCTGCAACCACAACCTGCCTCACCTCCGTACATGTCACATCCCCTGCACTGAACACACCCGGGATATTTGTCTCCATCATCTTGTTTGTGGACACGCACTCCTCCTCCGAGACCTCTACTGCACCCTGAAGAAAATCGATTACAGGCTTGCTTCCATGAAGATAGACAAATACTCCTGAAAGCTCGATAGCTCTTTCACTTCCTTCTGCATCTTTCAGCCTTATCCTCTCAACAAGCTCATCTCCTTCTATTGATGTTACCGTGTTGCCTAAAATAACTTTTAAATTCGGAATCTTTAATGCAGGATAGTCGTCATCCACCTTCAATTTCTTAGACGGCGATATGAGATAAACCGTCTCTGCGAACTTCGACAAATACGCTGCCTCCTTGGCGGCCTCTTCGGAATCGCCTAAAACGCATACGGTCTTACCCTTAAAAAATGCGGCATCGCAGACAGCGCAGTAGCTTACGCCCCTGCCAAGAAAATCAGCCTCGCCTTTAATAGTAGGCTTCCTTCCCATAGAACCTGTAGCAATAATAACGGTCTTCCCTTCATACGTTTTATCCATTGTAAAGACCTGTTTTGTCTCTCCTTCAAGCGAAACGCCTATGACCTGCGCCTCAACATACTCTGCACCGGAATCAATGGCCTGCTTTCTAAATATGCCAAGAAGTTCCTTGCCTGTCACAGGCCTTTCGAGGCCCGGATAATTCTCTATCAGGCTTGCAAATGCAAGTGCGCCTGCAGTTGCAGATTTATCAATAACAACTGTCTTAAGCTTTGCCCTCGATGCATACTGGGCAGCGCTAAGGCCACCAGGGCCGCCGCCGATTATAATTACATCATATAACTCCGACATAAGACCTCCTAAAAAAATTCCTTTATTAGATTATAATACGTATCCCTCTGCGCAGCCTTGAATCCTGCGCTTTTTATTGCCTGTATTATGTCCTCTTTCGATACACGGTAACTCACGCCTGCTGCCCTGACAACATTCTCCTCTATCATTGTAGAGCCGAAATCATTGGCTCCAAATCTCAATGCAACCTGTGCAAGCTTCAGTCCCTGCGTAACCCATGATGCCTGAATGTTTCTCACATTATCGAGATATATCCTCGATAGCGAAAGCACTCTTAAATAATCCACAGCAGTAGCTCCCCATGCCTCTGCTGACTTCTGAGCTAATTCCGTATTCCTCGGCTGAAAAGACCACGGGATAAATGCGGTAAAGCCTCCTGTTTTGTCCTGAAGAGTCCTTATTGCATCGAGGTGCTCGATTATATCTTCAGGTTCTTCAACGCTGCCGAACATCATGGTCGCTGTTGTCCTCATCCCTATTTTATGGGCTTCTTCCATGACATTCAGCCATTGAGATGATCTCATCTTTTTCGGGCTTAAGACTTCTCGCACTCTGTCTGAAAGTATCTCTGCTCCGCCTCCCGGTATCGAATCCAGCCCTGCCTGTCTCAATATCAGCAAGGTCTCCCTTACTGTAATGTCATGCCTTTCTGCAAGGTAGTTTACTTCTGGTGGTGAGAAACCGTGTATGTTTATAGAATACCTGTCCTTAATGGATTTCAGGAGATTAGTATAGTAATCCAATCCAAGCTCAGGATGTATCCCCCCCTGAAGGAGTATCTGCGTGCCGCCGAGGGAAATGGTCTCGTCTATCTTTCTAAATATCTCATCCTTATCTAAAAGATATGCATCAGGGCTTTCCACATCACGGTAAAAAGCGCAGAACCTGCATTTATTGATGCAGACGTTTGTGTAATTGATATTCCTGTCGACAATGAATGTGACAATACCATCGGGATGGAGATTTTTCCTGATATTGTCAGCACGCTCTCCAAGCCCAAGAAGGTCGGAGTTTTTTAGAAGATTTAATGCAGTATTTTTATCTATTCTGTCCATATCGCATTATAAAACGCATCCCTTTGCACAGGGATCTTACCTGCCTTTTTTATAAGATGTATCAACTCTTCCCTCGTCATTCCCTCTTCGGTCATTGCTCCTGCCGAATGTGTTATCTTTTCCTCTATGATTGTCCCGTCAATGTCGTCTGCACCAAATAAAAGGGCAACCTGAGAGACCTTTTCGCCAAGCATTATCCAGTAAGCCTTGATATGATCGAAGTTATCGAGCACAAGCCTGCTTACTGCAATGGTCTTTAAGTCGTCTATTCCCGAAGAATAAAATCCGCCTATTTCTGTATTTTTCGGATGATATGCAAGAGGGATAAATGCCTGAAAGCCTCCTGTCCTGTCCTGCAAGTTCCTGAGCTTCAAAAGATGGTCAATTCTGTCCCCGATGCTTTCGAGATGGCCGTAAAGCATTGTTGCATTAGTCTTTATTCCAACCCTGTGTGCAATCTCCATTACCTTAAGCCATCTGTCACCGGAGATCTTTTCGGGACAGAGCTTGTTTCTTATGCCTTCTGCGAATATCTCTGCGCCGCCGCCCGGCATGAGATCAAGGCCGCTTTTTTTAAGTTCCACCAAGGTTTCTTCAAGGCCTAAACCACTTAGCTTTGACATATAATCAATCTCAACTGCTGTAAATGCCTTAATAGCAATGAATGGGAATTCCTTTTTTATTGTTAAAAGCATATTCAGATAATACTCAAAAGGCCAATCTGGATGAAGACCGCCCACAATGTGGACTTCCGAAAAACCGTGACCCTTAACCCTTGACCTTTGACCTTTTCTTAACTTTTTTATAATCTCTTCAACTGTCAATTCATAAGCGCCTTCTTCGCCCTTTGAGCGGCTGAAGGCGCAGAATTTACACCTGTTGACACAGATATTGGTTGGATTGATATGCCTGTTTACTATGAAATATGCATTTTTACCGTTCTTCTTTTCTGCTACATGGGATGCAAGCCTGCCAATGTCGAAGATGTCATCGCTTTGAAATAATGCAATGGCATCTTCCTTTGTCAGCCTCTGTCCTGAAAGGACTTTATTCCTTATGGAATCGAGCATTTATCATTATAAAACAAAGATGCTAAAATGTTAAAATATTTGGATGTCAAACCGTGAATTAATAATCGAAGGAGCTCGACAGAATAACCTCAAAAACATCTCCCTCAGGCTGCCGCACAACAAAGTCATTGCGATCACTGGTGTTTCGGGCTCTGGAAAATCTTCCCTTGCATTTGACACCATCTTTGCTGAAGGCCAGTGGAGATTCATAGAATCGCTGTCAACCTATGCACGTCTTTTCCTTGAAAAACTCGACAGGCCCGATGTTGATGTAATCCATAATATCAGACCTGCCATTGCCCTTGAGCAGAAAAACCCTGTAAAAGGCTCCCGCTCCACTGTCGGGACATTAACAGAGATTTATGATCTGCTAAGAGTTTTATATTCGAGAGTCGCCATTCCCCACTGTCCAAATTGCGGCAAAGAGATAAGGAAATGGGACCCGTCACAGATAGTCTCTGAGCTTTTGGAAAAATATCGGGATGGAAAAGCGGTTATCTTATTCGAGACGGGGGAATCCATGGAAGGCCTCAAACAGAGGGGGTTTCATAGGGTGTGGATAGACGGAGAAGTCAGAGACATTGATAATTTCAAATTTCAAATTTCAAATTTCAAATTCGTGGAGGTCGTCCTTGATCGGCTTGTTATAAGAGACGAGCCGCGTTTGTCTGACTCCATAGAGATGGCATGGAAAGAGGGTAAAGAGAGGCTGAAAATAGTCATATTTAAAGAAGCAGGTAAAGAGGTATTAAATTTTTCTTCTAAAAATTCCTGCGACGACTGCAATATAGAACTGCCTGAGCCGACTCCGATACTCTTTTCCTTCAACCATCCTGTATGCGCATGCCCTGAATGCAAGGGGTTCGGAAATGTCCTCATTTATGACGAGGATATTATAGTGCCGGACAAATATGTATCGCTGTCTGAAGGCGCCATCGAAATGTGGGAAAAGCCTATGGCCAGATGGTGGAAAGACCAGATGATAAAAGGGGCTAAGAAAAGCGGCATAGATGTAAACAAGCCCTACAGCGAACTGACAAAGGAAGAAAAAGACACTATCTTTAGGGGGAACCAGCACTTTTACGGCATCAATGACTTCTTTGAAGAACTGGAGAGCAAGAGATACAAGCTCCATGTGAGGGTATTTCTGAGCAGATATAGAAGTCCGGTAACATGTCCGAAATGCAAGGGCAGAAGGCTCTGCGAAAATGCCCTCGCATACAGGATAGACGGCACCGACATAGCTGAACTCTCCAATATGTCTGTATCCAGGATTCTACAATGGTTTAAGACACTTCAACTATCGCCCATGCAAAAGGAAATTTCGAAAGAGGCTGTGAGGCAGATTATCATAAAGCTCCAGTTCCTTGAAAGGGTCGGTCTTGATTATCTCACGCTGAGCAGACAGGCAAAGACCCTGTCAGGCGGTGAATACCAGAGGGTAAATCTATCCAACCAGTTGGCGTCTGCACTTACAGGGACCCTATATGTCCTTGACGAGCCGACCATTGGGCTCCATCCGAGGGATACGAGGAGGATTGCGGAGATAATGCGGGAGCTGTCTTCCCTCGGCAATACCATAATCGTTGTGGAACACGACAGGGACATTATATCTCTTAGCGACTGGGTTGTGGAGATGGGGCCTGGAGGAGGACACATGGGAGGCGAGGTCGTATTTTCAGGACCAATGGAAGAATTTTTAAAAACCGATACGCTTACTGCTAAATATATAAAGGGCATCGCCGATCAACAGGCAGCATCCATGAAACATAAAACTAAAGATTTCAGGCCGCGAACCATTGATTATTTAACACTGCACGGTGCGTCAGGGAACAACCTCAAAAATGTAACCCTGAAAATTCCCCTCGAAACCCTCACTGTTGTTACAGGGGTATCAGGCTCTGGAAAGAGCAGTCTTATTGTCGAGACCCTGTACCTTGCCATGGCAAGACATTTCAGGATTGAGTCTGAGCATCCGCTGCCATATAGAAGTATCAGTGGACTTAAAAAGATCAAAGGGGTCAGGCTCATCGACCAGTCACCCATCGGTAAGACCCCGAGATCGAATCCATTGACATACCTCAAGATGTTCGATCCCATTAGAAAGCTTTTTGCGCAGCAGATGGAGGCAAGGGCACACGGTTATGCCCCCGGCTTTTTCTCGTTCAATGTCCCTGGCGGGAGATGCGAGACATGCAAGGGAGAAGGTTATCAAAAAATGGAAATGTATTTCTTTGAGGATATATTTGTAAGGTGCGAGGATTGCAAAGGAAGGAGATACAAAGAAGAGGCGCTAAGGGTCACCTATAAAGGCAAAAATATAAGCGATATACTCGAGATGACAGTGGACGAGGCATTCGACTTCTTTTCAGGAGTATCCGAAATAAGTTCAAAACTCGCATTAATGAAAGACATCGGTCTCGGCTATCTCAGGCTCGGACAGCCTGCCACAACCCTTTCAGGCGGAGAGGCACAGAGATTGAAGATATGTGCAGAATTGGGCGAAAGAAGGACAAAAAATACGCTTTACATACTCGATGAGCCGACCGTAGGTCTACATCACAATGATGTTTTGAAGTTCATGAAGATTATAAGAAAGCTGATTGAATCGGGGAACACAGTGGTCATCATCGAGCACAATCTCGATGTGATAAGTCAGGCTGACTGGGTTATAGACCTTGGACCCGAGGGTGGCGATAAAGGCGGGAATATACTATTTGAGGGCACCACTGAAGAATTGAAGAGGGCAGAAGGTTCATACACCGGACAATACTTAAAGGAATATTATTAACCTTGATATTAACCCTGGCAAGATTTGCTGCACAGTGTTAAATTTTTTTTATGAAGTGGTTTTCCTTAATAATTCTTATCATTTTAATGACACTTATCTCCTGCGCTCCTGTCCTGAGGCAGGAAATCATTGAGAAAGCCACAGTGGATGTACAATTCTCCAGCATCAGGCAACATCCAGACCTTTACAGAGGAAAGGTTTTCATTCTCGGCGGATTAATTGTTAGCACAAAAACTCACAGAAAGAGGCTCTCTTATTGAGGCAGTTTACATCTCTGCAGATACAAGAGGCTACTTAAAGGACGTCAGGCCCACAAATGGCAGGTTCATGGCAATCTATCCAAAGGATAGAGGAATCTTGGATCCCCTTATTTACAAGGAGGGCAGGGAGGTAACCATTGCAGGAGAATTTATAGAAACACAAACCGGCAGGATAGGCGACATGGAGTACGCCTATCCTGTTTTTGAGATTAAAGATCTCTATTTATGGGAAGAGAAAAAGGCCTATTATTTGACCCCGCCATATCCGCCTTATTATTATCCTTATCAGTATCCCTATCCATCCCCTTACCCCTACTGGTATAACCCATGGTAGAGGGATTATTATCCTCCGCCTCCATTGTGGTATGTACCGCCTAAAAGATGAATATTACAGAGGAGCAGAATGGATGAGTTTAACAAGAAATTCATCGCTGATTGGAAACCACTGTCCATTATTAAACCCGAAATACAGATGCTCATGACCGTCCCCTCCGGCTACAACCTTAATCCCAACAACAATGCGGCCATCGGGAGTGGGCAGCCTTCTCATCTGTCCATTCTGAAAGAGTCTGTTTAATTCTTTATTTAAAAGCGAAAGCACCTCGGCTTCTATATTAGTTGTCGTGCCCTTTGCATACTTTGATGCTTCCTTTTTAATCTGCTGCATCTTGGCATACAGCGTCTCGCTGACAGAAATATTCGGATAAACATCCAAAAATGCCTTATGGACAGTCATGCCGTTGGCCTTTTCTTCGAATATGTGATGTAAGGTCAATCCTCCCAAATAAACTATCTTTTCATACCTGTCCACAACGATGTTTTCTTCAGCGATTTTCTTAGTGGTGTCTTCCTGCCTTATTATTTCGGTCTTATTATCCGCCTGTTCCACCGTGATTTTGACATGCTGATCTTCAACCTTCCCTGCCTCATGCGGCTCTTCCATTTTTAGTCTTACATGTCCTTCTTGCAAATGCCTCTTTTCAACAACATATTCCTCCTGCTCTTTTTCAGAGATATTATCCGTGGATGTTACTTCTCCGGACTCCTTTGCGGCCTTTTTATCGGCAAGGAAAAAGGATGCGAATATAACAAATGCCAGCAATCCGGCCGCTACAATCAACCATTCAAGCCTGTATTCTCCCCATCTGGTCACGTTGCAATTATATCAAAATTTTCAATTAAACAATTAAAAATATAATCGAAAAAAGCCTTATCTATAAAAAATCCGATTTCGATGCATAAAATTTTTTCCGGGAGATTTAACTCCTTTAGTTTCACCATATCTTTCTCTGTTGTAATCAAGAAGTCACAAGTTAGATATTTGCACTGTTTTTTCAAATAATCCATATCGGTTTTTGTATATTTATAATGGTCTCTGTATGCCCTGAATCCCCTTGCCTCTTCTGCAACGGATAAAACCGTTTGCCTAAATGAATCCGGATTTGCTATGCCGCAGAAGGCGTAAACCTTTTTGTCCTTTAGCATTTCAATCGGATATTCATTGCCATCCATATCTCTGACCTTATGTATCCTGTACTCGGAAAAATAAACAGGTGCTTCGGGATTAATATTTCCAAGCTCGTCTGACAATGCCTTGTTTTTTGCTTTTGTCGCGACAAATATGTCAGCCCTTTTTAATTCCTTTAACGGCTCTCTCATCGGGCCTATTGGAAGCATTCTCCTGTTCCCGAAGGGATTCAAGCCGTCTATTAAAACAATATCCATATCCCTGTAAAGCCTCCGGTGCTGGAACCCGTCATCAAGGATGAAAAGAATGGGTGAATTGGTAGATAAGTGCTGAAGTGCAAACATTCCTCCCTCATATCTATCAGAACATTTTACAATTGGCACATCTTTCAGCCGTTCTGCCATTAATACCGGCTCGTCGCCAAAAAGCAGTGATGGAGCGATGGAGTGGTGGAGTGATGGAGTAACAAAACACGGCCCTTTTGCCCTTCCCTTATATCCCCTTGTCAATATTATTGGACTGAAGCCCCTCCTTTTTGCCTCCTCTGCAATGGCAATAGTTGCTGGTGTTTTGCCAGTGCCACCGACTGTTATATTTCCTATGCTGATGACTTTATGAGGAAGGCGCTTTTGTCGTTTCAGCTTATAACGCTTGTCGAGAAAATAGCCGATGTAGTAAAAAAATTCCAATAGCATCATAGATATTTCCCTATTATCTCCATTGCCCTGTCTGTTGCACCTGCATTTTTTTCATACAGCTCTTTTGCGATCTTACCCATCGATAATATTTTTTCCTGCGAATTAAGAAGTTCCTTCACTGTTTGATACAAATTTTCTGCATTTACTTTTAATGCCCCGCCGCCTCTGTAAAAATCATCTATAAAAGGGAAATTCTCCATGTGCGGGCCGCAGACAATGGCTTTCCCCCAATATGCAGGCTCAAGGGGGTTTTGACCGCCATGTTCAATAAAACTCCCTCCCATTATTGCAACATCGCATGCACTGTAAACAGATGAAAGCTCTCCAATAACGTCGAGGAGAATAACGACTCCAGTGACCCGTGACTCGTGACCTGTGACATCCGACCTCTTTATATACTCCAGCTCTTTTTTCTTAATCAGTTCTTCCACTTCTTTAAACCTTTCAGGATGTCTGGGTGCAATTATAAGATTTGTTTCTGGAAAATCCTTTTTTAATTTTATGTATGCGTCAAGAATTATGTCTTCTTCTGTCCTGTGCGTGCTGCCTGCAACAATCACAAACTCTTTGTTGTTGTTGTCTATTATCTGTTGTCTGTTCGGGGACAGTCCCGATTCTACGACTTCGCTTTGCTCAGTCCGTAAATCTGGGACAGTCCCCTTCTGTCTTCTGAATATCTTTGTCCATTCAGGAACAGGAGAAGAATGTCCTGTATCAAATTTAAGGCTGCCGATTACCCTTACCTTTTCAGGTTTTGCACCCAGTGCTTTAAGTCTATCCGCGTACAACTCATTCTGTACACAAAAAAGACTCATGTCTCTCAAAGTATTTTTTATAAAAAATCTTATTCCCTTATAGCCTATAAATGACTTTTCAGATATCCTTCCGTTCATCAGCAGTACAGGAACATTGAGTTTGTTCAGTGTCCTGATAGCATTGGGCCATAACTCGGTTTCCATGATAATAAAAATTGAAGGATTGAAGCGATTGGCAGCATTTTTTATTGACAACGGCAGGTCAAAAGGCATATAAATAATTCTTGCTGTATCGCCTGCTTTCTCCCTTGCGATTTTCTGTCCTGTATCCGTAACAGTTGAAACGATAACCTCTGTAGCAGGATGCCTTTCCTTTATCTTCTTTATTAACGGCACTGCTGCTATTACCTCTCCGACAGAGACTGCATGAATCCAGACAGAAGAGACTGGAGTATTGGAGTGTTGGAGTGTTGTCTTATAAAGACCGAATCTCTCCCTGATCCATCTCTTGCGCAATTCCTTCGGCCGTTTCAGATATTCAAACGGAAATAAAAAAAGAAGGGCTATCAGATACAGTATGCTATATGCCAGATACATTTTTAACACCAATTAGGCGATTCTAATTTAGAAAATATATGTCAGGTGCGACGAAAAGACTTTAAACTCCGCACTTGTTAAAACTTTTATCTTGTATCCGTCATCTACTACATTGGATACTTGATGGATAACGCATTTATTATCTCTCATATACACTTGAATCAACACTTTTTAAAGTCTTTGAGCCGTGCCTGACATATAAAATCGCTCAATTTAGGTTAAATAGCATGTCCTGATGATGAAATCTGGAGGTCGTAAAGTTTCCTATAAATACCGCCATTCTTTAAAAGCTCCTCATGCGTTCCCATCTCCAATATTCCGCCTTTTTCCAGTACTATAATCCTGTCTGCCTTCTGCACTGTGGAAAGCCTGTGTGCAATAACAAAGGTAGTCCTGTTTTCCATAAGGGTATCCAGTGCCTTCTGAACCATTGCTTCTGACTCTGCATCGAGGGCTGATGTTGCCTCATCAAGGATCAATATGGGCGGGTTTTTGAGTATTGCGCGCGCTATGGAGAGCCTCTGTCTCTGGCCGCCTGAAATCATAATTCCCCTCTCCCCTATTACTGTGTCATAACCCTTGGGCATTTCAAGGATAAAGTCATGGGCATACGCTGCCTTTGCAGCCCTGATTATATCATCCTCTGAGGCATCCGGATTGCCGAAGGTTATGTTTGCCCTTACCGTGTCATTAAAGAGTATGACGTCCTGGCTGACTAGCCCTATCTGCTGCCTTAATGACTTAAGATTGACATCTGCAATATTTACTCCGTCTATATAAATAGCACCGCTCACAGGGTCGTAAAACCTCGGTATCAAATCAACAAGGCTTGTCTTTCCTGCACCGCTCCTTCCCACAATGGCGATAATCTCCCCTTTTTTTACGGTGAGATTTATGTCATCGAGAATATAATGTTTTGATGTTGGATATTTAAAGGATACATTCTTGAATTCTATGTAGCCGTTCATGGGCTTTATATCGCCCTTTCCCTCGGATTCCTTCTCTTTCTTAAAGAGTTCATCGAGTCTCTCAATTACTGCCTTTGACTGCTGAATGCCGTTATTTGCCGCTACAAGCCGCTTTGCAGGCGTATAAATCATAAATATCGCTGTTAAAAAGGAAAAGAATTCTCCGGGTGTAATAACATTTTTTATCACGAGTCTTCCGCCATACCACAAGACAAAGGCAATTCCAAGCCCGCCGATTATCTCCATCATTAATGATGTAAATTCTATAACCCTTGTAGAGCGCATGAGTTCCCTGTAGTAATCCTGATTTCTATGCCTGAATATCTCTATTAAAGAACTCTCCCTGCCAAAAATCTTTATCATTTTTATCCCAGAAAATGTCTCCGAAAGAAATTCCGTTATTACTGAAATCTTTTTCTGGGCCTCTTTACTGATCTTCTTAAGTCTTTTTCCGAGCCTTTGTGCCCCATAAAAAGCTGATGGAAGAACGGTAACTGCTATCAATGAAAGGTCCCATCTCCTGTAAAATGCAATGAAAAGCAAAACTATTATTGTAGCGCCTTCTACAAAAATGTCTTTAACAGTATGCGCAAGAAGTCCTTGCAATTGGCCTGTATCGTTTATTGTTCTTGACAACAATAAACCCGATGACTCCTTTTTAAAATCATTAACCGGCAAATATAATAAGTGTCCGTACAGTTCGCCTCTTATATCTCTTACAACTTTTGCTCCTACCGACCTCATAAGATAAGACTGAAAAAATGAAAAGACCCCTCTCAGCAAATACAGCGCAAGAATTGCAAACGGCAGGATGGTCAGAAGGACTGTGTCTCTTTTAACAAATATCCCATCGAGCGCAGGCTTGACAAGCCATGCCAGACCGCCATTCACTCCTGAAATGAGAAGACTCATCAGAGCGGCAGCAGCTATCCTGCCCCAATATGGCTTTACAAGGAGCAGTATCCTTTTAAACATTGCTATAGGCCCCCAGTTCCTCTACAATACCCGCAACCCTTGAAGATGCCTCTCTGTCCAGGAACAACTTCCTCACCCTTTTCATCTGTGATGCCATCTCATTCCTGTAGTCTGCATCGTACATAATTTTATCCAGTTCCATTATAATATTCTCTTTATGGGCCTCTTTTTGCAATAGTTCTTTAATGCGGAGGCCATGGAAAAATTCCCCTTGGCCCTTGACCCCCATGGGTCTTCGATTTGACCCTTGACCCTCTATATAATCGAGCAGGATGTTCACAAGGGATATATGTTTCACCTTCACAATAAGCCTGCCTATGAAATACGTCAGCGGCGAAAGCTTATATACAACCACAGTGGGAACTCCCACGAGGGCAGCCTGCAGGGCAGATGTCCCTGATGCAATAACCGCAAGGTCCGATGCGATAAGGGTCTTTATTGCGTGATGCGTGAAGCGTAATGCGTGATGGGTATTCTTCTCTAATTCATTCATTCCGGATAATGCATCATGACTTAAATTCGGCGCAATAGGCATCACAAACTGGTAGTCAGGATAGCGTTCCTTCATTTCCCTGATAACATCAGACATTACAGGGAGAAGCTTTTTAATCTCATGCGCCCTGCTGCCGGGCATGAGTGCCATCACAGGCCTGTCAGGTATGAGTCCAAGCTCTTTCCTGACCGCTGCTTTTAGTTCAGTGGTTCCAGTATCCTGTAAGCTGTAGCCTGTAGTCCGAATATCTTCCCTGATTTCGTCAAGGATAGGATGCCCGACAAATTCGCATGGGATATTGGCATTTCTGTATATTTCCTCTTCAAACGGCAATATCACGGCCATTTTATCAACCAATTTACCGAGGGTGTTTACCCTTCCCTTTCTCCATGCCCATACCTGTGGACTCACATAATAAAGCACCTTTATCCCGAGCTTTTTAGCCTCCCTCGCAACCTTCATATTGAAATCAGGATAATCTATTAAGACAATAACCTGTGGATTGAAAGATTTAAGGGCAGATACGACCTTCTTAAATGTCCTCTTGATCTCACTGTAAGTCTTTATCGCTTCTGTAATGCCAAATGAACTGGATATCCTCGATATAAGATTAACTCCTGCGGTTTGCATCCTATCCCCTCCGACACCAATAATGGTTATATCGGGATTTCTATCCTTCAGTGTCTTCGCGAGTAAGGCGCCATAGAGCTCTCCGGAGCTCTCCCCTGAGACTATCATTAACCTTTCAAGCATTTGCGGATTATTTCAGAGGTAAAGCGAATATCTTCCCTCCCCAGCTCAGGATAGATCGGCAGGGAAAGAACCTCCTGTGAGACCTGTTCTGTCACCGGAAAATCTCCCTCTTTGTGCCCCAAAAATCGAGTAGCCTCCTGCAGATGAAGGGGGATAGGATAATAAACAACCGATGGTATGCCATGTTCCTTCAGACATTGCTGTATAAAGTCCCTTTTGTTGCTTCTAATAGTGTATTGGTGATAAACGTGATAAGCACCTTCCTTCTCCTTAGGACAACCAACCACATCTAAAAGCAGGCTGTTGTACAGCGAGGCATTCTCACGCCTCTTCTTGTTGTATGCATCGATCCTCTTGAGCTTGACAAGAAGTATCCCGGCCTGTATCTCATCGAGCCTGCTGTTATATCCGAGACATTCATGCCTGTATCCGCCTCTGGAGCCATGGTTTCTCAGCTTCCTTAGCTCATCGGCAGCTTGGAGGTCGTTCAGCGTAACCATACCGCCATCACCGTACGCCCCTAAATTTTTGCTCGGATAAAAGCTGAAACATCCGGCATCACCAAAACTTCCTGTTTTCTTTCCATTCAAATATGCACCAAAAGACTGTGCGCAGTCCTCTATCACTTTGAGATTATATTTCGCTGCAATATCCATAATATTCTTCATGTCAGCCGGATGGCCGAATATATGAACAGGAAGTAGTGCCTTCGTTCTCTCTGTTATCCTCTGTTCGATAAGAGATACATCAATATTGTATGTGTCCGGCTCTATATCGACAAAAACCGGTTTTGCACCCGTATGCAAAATAGCCTCTACCGTAGCAAAGAATGTAAAAGGCGTGGTTATAACCTCATCCCCTTCTCCTATGCCCAGCGCCTTTAAAGAGAGATGCAGTGCATCCGTTCCGGATGCAACGCCTATGGCCTCCTGCACGCCGTGATATTTTTTAATATGATCTTCGAATTCCACGACCTTCTTGCCGAGTACGTACTGGGAACTCTCCAGTACTTCATTCAGCATTGAAAGGACTTCATCCTTGATTTCCATGTATTGTTTTTTAAGGTCGATCATCGGCTTCATTTCTTTATTTTTTCTCCTATCTGTAGTGCAATTTTTAGTGCATCCCTGCCCTCAGTTGCAGAAACCACAGGCCTGCGTCTTGAAATAACACATTCAGTAAAATCCTTTAGCTCTTCCTTCAGAGGCTCCTTTTTCTCGATATTTATGGTCTCCTGAATAATTTCATTTGACCCTTTTTTATAAAACCTCTTCATCTCCATATTCTGGTAATCCACGAGCAGGTACGAGTCCTTTTGAAAGATCTTCAGTTTTCTGGATTTTTCAAACGAGACCCTGCTCGCCTTCATTAAGGCCTGGATACCGTTGCTGAATTCAAGCCATGCCATGGCAATGTCGATATTGTCGGTCAGCACCTTTGCTCCTGTTACCTTCATGTCCTTTATCGGTAAATGGGCAAATAAGTGAATGGGTGAATCGGGGTTCTTTTCTGGCTTCTGACTTATCAGGGCAAGGATTATATCAATGTCATGTATCATCAGATCAAGGGTTATATCCACATCTATTCCCCTGCCAAGAAAAGGGGATAACCTCTCTGTCTCGATAAACATCGGTTTATCCACCAGTGAACAGGCAGCAGGGAACACCGGATTAAACCGTTCGAGATGTCCAACCTGAATTATTGTCCCTGCCTTATCGGCTGCATCTATCAACTTATCCGCTTCTTCAACGGTTGCGGTAATGGGCTTTTCGATAAGGATATCCTTGCCAGCCTTTATGCAGTCCAGAGCTGTCTGATAATGCATTGTCGTGGGAGTAACAATGCTCAATGCATCAACCTTTCCGAGGATGTCCCTGTAATCGCTGAACACCTCACACCCATATTTATCCGATATTTCCCCGGCCCTGTTCCTGTCCGTGTCAACAATGCCCACAAGCCTGACACTGCCCAGCTCAGAGCCAAGCTCTGAATAAATACGGGCATGATGCTGCCCCAGATACCCAACGCCTATTACACCGACATTTATCATGTTTAAATCTTTATCTTCTCCAAAACCTTATTTTTTGCCGCTTTAAAGCCGTTCTTTCTCAAAATACTCAAAATCTCCTTTGAACCAGCTTCCTTTAAAAGCCTCTCCCTTTTTTTGTTATCAGGAATGTCTCTCATTGCCTTCTTTCGTAATTGCCTTAAAAATGCAAGGAAGTGCCCGAAGTCTTTATTATAAAGGAGTTCAAGCTCTTTTCTCACTGCCTTTGCCATAGCCGGGCTTGCACCCGAAGTCGAAATTGCTATAATCATAGGCCCCCTGCTCACAACAGAAGGAACAATGAAATTCGCCAGTTCAGGCCTGTCAACAACATTGACAAGAAATGGGGCATCCCCTGATACCCTGCTATTTATTTTTTCGTCGGATGTAGCAGCAATAACCAAAAATGCGTTTTTCAGATCTCCCTTTTTATAATCCCTCTTTACGTGCTTTATCCTTCCATTCTTTTTATGCTTTTCAAGGGTATCGGTAAGGTCAGGGCTTATTACAGTAACCTCGGCTTCTGTACCGAGAAGACTTGCAACCTTCCTTTCAGCAACCTTTCCTCCGCCAACGACAATGCAATTTTTTCCGCATAAATTTATGAAGGCAGGATAGTAGTTAGTCATCGGTTAACGGTTATTTGCCCTTAAACTTCTCTAATTCTTTTTTTGCATCAGGGGCGAATCTGCTTGAAGGGTATTTCTCGATTAATTTATTAAATGCCTCTCTGGCCTTCTCGTCCATCTTAGCCGACTTATAGGCCCTTGCCAGGAGAATCAATGCCTCATCACCTCTTTTATATTCAGGGAATTGTTTGAGCAGACCTTCAATCCTGTTTATGGCTGCATTATACGATTTCTTTTTATAGTAGAACTCGCCGACCATGAGTTCGCCGTCTGCAATCACATTCCTGCACTTCTCTATCCTGAGCTCCAATACCTCCCTGTAAGGGTTTCTCGGATATATTTCCTTTAATCTTATAAATTCCAGCAGTGCCTTCTGTGCTGCCCCGGATCCCCTGTCAGGAGATTCTATCTGTGAAAAATATGCCATGCCGATCTGATACTGGGCATATGAGGCATATTGATTATCCGGATAAAGCTCCATGAATTTCCTGTACTCCTCAATGCCGATATCTATGTCGCCACCCCTTATGTAGGACTCGGCAATCTTAAGCTGTGCCTGCGGTGCATGCTTTTTCGTATTGTCCCTGTTTTTCACTTCAAGGAGAACTTTCCTCGCCTCCTCGTATTCCTTGTCATTAATAAGGATATCAGCCCGCGACAGGTACCTTTCGGGATCAAAGCCCTCCTCCTTCTTCACCGCCTTGCCGCCCCCGCATGAGGTAAGAATAAAAAGCAGAGAGCAGAGAGCAAAGAAAAGAAAAAGCCATTTGTCATTTGCCATTTGCCATTTTTTCATAGTGTTTATTAAAACCTTTAACGTCCTTTTTAGTCAAGGGGGTTTTGACTTATAGACGACCTATATTTTAAACTGTCTAACATGGTTCTTGGCTCATCGTCCATGTTCATAAGCACCATGAACTAATTGCAGGAGGGTAAATTTGGTGATAACCATAAAACCAAAAATCAAAATACAAAATGCAAAATTAATGTATTCCATAATTTTGATTTTTTCATTTTGCATTTTGTATTTCAATACGCAGCCTGTCAATGCCCAGACAAAGGAACCGAAAGCGGGGCAAGAGGCATCCCTGGATGCCTTGAAAAACGAAATCCTCTCTTACTTCGAACCTGTTACAGGTAAGATTATTTCCGTTGATGGAAACTCGATTAAAATAGACGTCGGGGCACAAAAATCCGTCAAGGCGGGAATGAGGCTTCATGCCTTCAAGGAGGGTGTGAGCTTCGTCCATCCTGTTACGAAAGAATCCCTGGGCAGGATTGAAATACCAGTTGGAAGTATTGAAATCACAGCAACAACGCCGAATGATGCTTCAGGCATAATAACCAAAGGAAAACCCGAGGATTTTTTAAATGCAAAGATCAAGATCCCCGGGACAAAGATAAAGGTATTATTCTTTCAGGGAAATGTCGACTGGTTTTTGGGGGATGCCTATTACCAGATGCTCAAGGACAGCGGGAGATTCGAATTGATGGATACAGGGGTCGAAACCGACGACATGCAGAAGATAGTCTCTGAGGCAAGGGCAAAGGGCGCAGAGGCGGTGTTAGTCCTGAACGCAGAGGACTTTACAGACCATATAAATCTGACACAGAAACTCTTCTGGGCAAGCGATTCAAAACATTTTTCGGAAAAAAAGATCCCGGTGAACACCGCCTATGTCAAAGAACTGAGATTTAAATCAGGATTTTTCGGGCCCAGAGAAGGAGAGGTACTCCTGTCCTTCCAACTTCCCTTTAGAGCAAGCCGCATTGCAGTTGGAGACATGGACGGTGATGAGAACCCGGATATAGTCATTGCATCTGGAGACGCCATAAGGGTTTACAAGCTTGGTGTTGACCTGAAGCTGTTATGGGAATTCAAAGTGCCGTCAACCAGTGAGGTACTCTGGCTCGATGTTGTTGACGCTAACAAGAACAAGAGAGACGAAATAGTTGTCACATCCATACAGGGTGGAGAGGTTAATTCATATATATACGAATTAAAGGATTCAGGATTTGTCCAGCTTTACAAGGTAAAGGATACCTTCATAAGAAAGCTCACCAGAGTAGATAATAATATTACAATTGCAGGTCAGGGATACACTAAAAGTAACGGTTATGATGGAAGTGTGTTCTACCTCGTATATTCCGGCGGGACATACAAAAAAGGCGACAATATCAAACTTCCGGAAGGTGTAGATATCTATGATTTCCAGCCTGTCAATTCCTCGGACGGAAAACAGGCCATCCTATCATGGGACGAAAAAGGTTATCTTAACCTTTACAATGAGAAGGGGGTAAGGATATGGATCAGCAGGGAGGATTTCGGAGGTTTCTCAGCAAAATTTAAAAGGGAGTCCCCAACAGTGATGGTCGACAGGGGAGATTGGTCTGTAAAGGACAGGCTCTTTGTTAAAAGCAACGAAGTCCTTGCACCGAAACGGAAGCCTTTGCTCGGCATAGCAAAGGGTCTTGGATACAAGTCCTCGGAAATACGGAGCTTCTGGTGGAACGGCATTACAGTTGAGGAAAGGGGATTGCTTGAGGAGATAGGCGGGGAAATCCTCGATTATGCTGTTGTGGGCGACAGGTTGGCAGTACTTTCAAAACCCCTGTTCGGCATAAGGGCTCAGAATATACTGAAAGGCGAAAGTCCATTCGGCACTATGCTGTATATATTTTCACTGAAAGGAAGATAATAGGTCTTATACGTCTTATTGGACTTATTATAGGAGGTTTTTACTTTGGAAAAAAGGACTATTCCACGACATATCGGCATAATAATGGACGGAAACGGCCGATGGGCAGAGATGAGAGGCCTGCCTCGTTTTGAAGGACACAAAATGGGAGTGCAAAGGGTAAAAGAAATCACAGAGGCGGCAAGCGGCATAGGGGTAGAGGTCTTATCACTATATGCCTTTTCCATAGAAAACTGGATGAGGCCCGAGGATGAGGTTTCCGTGATCATGGGACTGCTTGAGGAATCCCTGAGAGGAGAGTTCCTGAATTTCATAAAGGAGGGAATCCGCTTCAAGGTCATCGGCAACAGGGATAAGCTGCCCGAAAATATTAAGTCAATTATCGAAACCGTGGAACAGGCAACAGAGAAGAACAACAGGCTGATTTTACAATGCGCACTCAGTTACGGCGGAAGGGACGAAATAATAAGGGCAATGAGAAAAGCAATAAACAAAGAGTTAATTCCTGAAGATATTACGGAAGATCACATAGGCGGACTTCTGGATACCGCAGGAACGCCTGATCCCGATCTCATAATACGGACAAGCGGAGAGCAGAGATTGAGTAACTTTCTGCTCTGGCAATCAGCCTATTCCGAGTTCTATTTCACCAGCACATTATGGCCTGACTTCACAAAGGAAGAGCTTTTAGAGGCAATACACGAATACCAGATGAGGGATAGAAGGTTCGGAAAGGTTTCTAATTCTTCAGGCTCATTGGCAGGTTCAGGGGGTTCGGGATTCGGAGTTCGGAGTGCTTTTTAGTCAAGAGAACCTGAAGCGGATAATTGTTGCTGTCATTGCACTGCCCATTTTTTATCTCTATATAACAAAATTACCGCCTGTTTTTTTCCTTTTTCTCTTAACCGCGGTCTCGGCTCTCGCACAGATGGAGTTCCATGCAATGTATAAAACAAAAAGATGGCTCTCTTTTACAGGAATAATCAGCGGTATCCTGCTCTTTGTCTCATCGCTTTTCAATGCCGATTATTCCATCTTTGCTGCCGGAATGATATTCATATTCTCATTCATGCTCATGTCATCAACTCGACTGTTCCTCGTAAAAGACCCTTCATCATCATTAAGAGATATATCTCCGGCTGTCACAGGTTTTCTGTACATTCCTAACCTTCTGCTTACCCAGTGGTATCTGAGGCTTCAGGGCCATGAATGGATACTATTTTTATACGGCTGCGTGTGGGCATCTGACAGTCTTGCCTATTACATAGGCAAGGGCGTGGGGAAGAGAAAACTCTATAAAGAGGTAAGCCCGAACAAGACTGTGGCAGGCGCATTCGGCTCGGTAGCAGGAGGAATATTTTCCGCTCTCTTGCTGGGCAGGCTGCTGCTTATTCCTGAACATGGTAATATCCCTGCCTTACTCTTAATGGGCGGTGCAATAGGCTCTGTCACAATTGTGGGAGACCTCGTTGAATCCATGTTCAAGAGAGACGCAGGGGTTAAGGACTCCGGCTCCTTTATTCCTGGACACGGCGGCATCCTCGACAAAATAGACGGCGTCCTCTTTGCAGGGCCTGTACTTTACTGGATAACATTAATTTTATGAAAAACATCGTAATCCTCGGCTCTACAGGTTCCATAGGCAAAAGCGCATTGGATGTTGTTTCAAAGTTTCCTGACAGGTTCAAGATAATCGGACTGGCAGCGGGAAGGAACATATCGCTGCTGATAAAACAAATAGAACAGTTCAGGCCAGAAATAGTTGCTGTTTCCGATGAAAATACATACAAAAATCTCAAATCTCAAATCTTAAATCTTAAATCCCAAAATATAGAAATACTTTTCGGCACAGAGGGCATAAGCCGTGTGGCTGCAATGCCGGATGCCGATACAGTCATATCCTCAATAGTAGGCTCTGCCGGACTTCTGCCCACCATTGCAGCAATAAAGGCAGGCAAGGTCATAGCCCTTGCAAATAAAGAGACGCTCGTAATGGCAGGCGATCTTGTAATGTCATCGGTTAAAAAGTACGGTGCAACCCTTTTACCTGTGGACAGCGAACACAGCGCCATATTTCAATGCATAAGGGGATATGAAAAATGCTCCATAAAAAAGATAATACTTACGGCATCAGGTGGCCCCTTTGTGGGTAAAACCATAGAGGAGCTGGAGAAGGTTTCTCCTGAAAGCGCCCTCAAGCATCCCAACTGGAACATGGGCAGAAAGATAACCATAGACTCCGCAACCCTCATGAACAAGGGGCTTGAGGTCATAGAGGCGCATTATCTCTTCGGTCTTCCTCCGGAAAGGATAGATGTCCTTATCCATCCCCAGAGTATCGTGCATTCCGTCGTGGAGTTCATTGATGGAAGCTATATAGCCCAGCTTTCGAAGCCTGATATGAAAGGTCCGATCGCTTATGCCCTCTCATACCCCGAAAGACTATATGATGCGATTGAGCCCATTGATTGGGAAAGCCTTTCAGGACTGACCTTCCAGAAACCGGATCACAAGACATTTCCATGCCTCTCCCTCGCATATTCTGCACTAAAGACAGGCGGCACACTGCCTGCTGTGCTTAATGCATCCAATGAGATTGCTGTGGCAGCATTCCTTGACGGCATTATCGGTTTTAACAGCATACCTGTTATAATAAAAAAAGTGATGGACTCCCACTCTAATCGAGCCATCGGCAAACTGCAGTCTGCCGATGATATCGATGTTATCTTAGAGGCAGACAGGTGGGCAAGGGAAACAGCGAGACAAGAAATTAAGAATATAAGAAGTTGAGAAATAAAGGAGGAAAATTAATTTAGATGAGCATTTTATCTGCCATACTTTTGTTCGGGTTTCTCATATTCATCCATGAATTGGGACATTTCATATTCGCAAAAATGAGCGGAGTGAAGGTCCTCAGGTTTTCCCTCGGCTTCGGGCCAAAGGTCATCGGCAAAAAGATAGGAGATACAGAATACCTCATATCGGCTGTTCCTTTGGGAGGATATGTGAAGATGCTTGGAGAGGAGCCCGAAGAAGAAGTGAAAAATTCGGAAAAAGAAAGGTCTTATAAAAACCAGCCTGTACTGAAAAGGGCATCCATAGTCTTTGCAGGGCCCATATTCAACCTTTTAACAGCAGTGGTTATCTTCTTCTTCGTGTTTATGATAGGAGTGCCGACACTCCTTCCTGTTGTAGGAGAGATAATGCCCGATACACCTGCATTAAAAGCAGGGCTGTCAAAAAGCGACAGGATTATGACAATAGACGGAAGGCCTATAAGACACTGGGGAGAAATGACAGATATAATCTATGGAAGTGCAAACAAGGCGCTCAATCTGAAGGTTCAAAGGGGATCGGAAATAATCGATATATCCATTACCCCTGAAAGTAAAAAAGTAAAAGATATATTCGGAGAGGAGAAAGAGATCGGGCTCATCGGAGTAAAGCCTTCAGGAGAGACAATTAAGATAAAAGAGAATGTATACAATTCCGTAAAGAACGCCTTCCTGAGGACATGGGAGATATCTGCTCTGACAATCGTCGGGATAATAAAGCTCATTCAGCGTATAATCCCTGCAGATACCATCGGAGGCCCCATCCTCATCTTCCAGCTTGCAGAAAAACAGGCTACGGCAGGGGCATTGAATTTCTTCACCTTTGCAGCAGTAATCAGCATAAACCTTGGTATACTGAATCTTCTGCCCATACCGATCCTCGATGGAGGACACCTCTTATTCCTGGGCATAGAGGCCATAAGGAAAAAGCCTTTGAGCGAAAAGGCCATGATGATAGCCCAGCGCATCGGACTTGCTGTGATAATTACCCTTATGGTATTTGCGATGTACAATGACATCTTCAGATTAATCAGCGGGAAGCCACTGCCTTGAGACCGGCAACAATAAAGCATTTGCATTCGGCAGGCGGCGTTATATTCAGAAAAAAAGGGGGGGAGTTTGAAGTAGCCCTCATCTCCACAAAAAACAAAACCGTATGGACATTGCCCAAGGGCATAATAGACAAGGGAGAGCAGCCAGAGACCTCTGCAGTAAGGGAAATAAGGGAAGAGACAGGACTCACCGGCAGAATCATGGACACACTCGGCGATAAATCCTACTGGTTTTATCTTAAAGACGAAAACATAAAATGCAGGAAAACGGTCTCGTACTTTCTGCTGGAATATATCAGCGGGAACATAGGAGATTACTGTTGGGAAGTTGACGAGGCACGGTGGTTTGACATAGAGGATGCAATAAAACAGGTATCATACAGAAGTGACAGGGAGATATTGGAAAAGGCAAAGGAGAAATTGGTGGTTCATGGGACAGATACTGGACTGGGATAACCTGAAAACAGTGATAGACGGGCTCAAGACCGATGGGAAAAAAATCGTCTTCACCAATGGCTGTTTTGACATCATACATATCGGGCATGTCAGGTATCTAAGGGAGGCTAAAAAATTAGGCGATGTATTGGTTATCGGCTTAAACTCCGATTCATCTGTAAACAGACTGAAACCCAAAAGACCCATAAATCCCGAATCGCATAGGGCAGAAATCCTGTCATCCCTTGAAATGGTGGATTATGTGACAATATTTAATGAAGATACTCCATATAAACTGATCAAACATCTAATGCCTGATGTCCTTGTAAAAGGCGGCGACTGGAAGAAAGAGGACATCGTGGGCTCTGACATCGTGCCAGAGACTCACAGCCTACCCTATATTAGCGGCGTTTCAACAACAGAGATAATAAACAGGATAAAAAGCAATACATAAAATATTCATATTTTTGTCGTTAATTAGTATAATTACGTGGAAGGCATAGAATTAATATTAAAAAACAGGGGGTTGATATGAACGAAGTAGTAGCAGTATCAGGCACGACAGATGTTATGAAATCTTCAGGGAGCAATGCGATATTGCAGCTCGTAACCTTCACCCTCGGCAACGAGGAGTACGCAGTTGACATCCTGAAGGTTCAGGAAATAAACAGGATGAAGGAGATTACAAGGGTGCCCAACTCGCCATCTTATGTTGAAGGGGTGATAAACCTCAGGGGAAAGGTGATACCGGTGGTGAATCTCAGAAGGAAGTTCGGCCTTGCTGAAAGGGAAAGCGATGAGCAGTCGAGGATAATGATAATGGACATACAGGGCATTACCATGGGCCTTGTGGTGGATTCGGTATCCGAGGTCTTGAGGGTGCCGTCAGACATCGTGGAACCAACGCCTCCCATGGCATCGAACATAAGCACGGAGTTTATAAAGGGCATAGCAAAGCTTGAGGACAGGCTCATAATACTCCTCGACATGGACAGGCTGCTCGGCAAATCGGAAGAGACGCTCATGATCGAGGCAGCCACAAAGGCAATCGAATAATATTTACAATAAATTTACAGAAAAATATGTTAATTTTTAAGTAATTTTTTTATGAGGAATGTGAAGCCGGCTTCATATTCCTCATAATGTCGGGAAATAAATATAAACGGTGGAGGATTTATCTATGAAGATCAGCACAAGTCTTAAAATCGCAGTTGCAGTATTGTTGAGTTTTTCTTTAATCAGTACGGCATCGGTTTTTTTGCAATTGAACAGGATGGCTGATGACGGCAATGTGGTCAATTATTCC
>Ga0209721_1000392_pt1 | contig 40718 bp, 46 predicted proteins | sample TshhotsprinmetaG_FD_184139 | JGI IMG/M metagenome (GOLD analysis project Ga0209721, IMG submission 184139) | Hot spring microbial communities from South Africa to study Microbial Dark Matter (Phase II) - Tshipise hot spring metaG (SPAdes)... | ecosystem: Environmental > Aquatic > Thermal springs...
CGTTGTTCATCGTGCCCCAAAAGCCCCAGGCGTCGTTCTGTGTGGCGGGGATTTGCTTGGTGGTCATTGTTTTCTCCTACGGGCTGGTGGTTGCGACACCCGTATGAATGCGCTGTTCGATGTAGAAGCCAAGCGCTTTTTCAATCGAATCGGGCCAGGGCGTGACCCGGATGGTCGTGGGGTCGTAAATCTGCTCGCGCGCACGGGATAGGGCGGCGGAGGCCTTATTGAGAGCTTCTCTCTCCGTCTTTGCACGGACGTGGAACACGACGCAGTCGTGATGATCGGTGGTGCGGATCGCATTGACTGACCAACGGCGCGAGGGGGCGTCTGGCCTGGTCTTTTGTCGGCCTGTCCCGCCGCACTTGAAGCACACGCCGCCCAGCACGTTGGCGTAATGGGGAAGGCGCCCCTTCCCCTCGCAGCGTGTGCATGGATAGGTTTGGGGCGTCCTCATCGCTTACTCCTGGTTGGCGGCGCGGGCGACTTCGTGCGCGCGGGCCAGTTCTGCTTGCGCCTCCGCGATCAAGTCCAGGCGCAGGTTGGGCAGGATGTTGCTGGCCAGCTCGTTCAGGAGCCAGTTCATCGTTTTTGCTTGGTCGTAAACCGTTTCGGCTCCTTCAAATCGCTCGGCGTAACGGTCGAGCTCGCGCAAGCTGCGCTCCAGGGTGCTGCGTGCCTGGGCGATGGCCTCGCGGGCGTTGCGTTGGGCGGCGTCGGTCAGGTATTCGCGAGGGGTTTTCATGATGAGGCTCCTTTCGGTGGGTGGTTGCGACACCCGTATGAACGCGCTGTTCGATCGAGAAGCCAAGCATCAGATCGTTGATTCATTCCTTTGGGAAACGGCGCGGCTTTAGGCCGCGCCTTTGACGATCACTGAATCCGATAGATGCGCTCGCCGCCCTCGGGTTTCTCCGAGGTGATGGTGAGTCCGAGTTTCTTCTTGAACGCCCCGGCAAAGGTGCCGCGCACCGTGTGCGCCTGCCAGCCGGTGGCCGCGCAGATCTGGTTGATGGTGGCCCCTTCCGGTCGCTGCAGCATCTGGATCACGGCGGCCTGCTTGCTGTTCTGCCGAGTGCGGGGCTTGCCCTCGACGCCCACCTTGAGCAGGCGCTTGGCCGCTTCCTGTTTCTCTTGCGCCCAGTTGGCCTCTGCGGCCGACACGGCGGCCTCGACCTCGGGATCGGGGTGGAGGGTGGCCGACGTCGGCCGGGCGCGCCCCAGGGCGTCGTAGCCCTCGGCGGCGACGAACCAGTCGGTGCTGTCGCGGGTGATCAGGGCCTTGTTGAACAGACCCTCCAGCACCTTGGTGCGGGCACCGCCCTTGATGTTGTCGGGGAACCATTCGATCTTGCCGTCGGTGTGTTCGATGGCGTAGGCGAGGATGGCGTGCTGGGCCGGGGTCAGTTGGATGGGTGTCATTTGATGCTCCTTCATAGTGGTTGATGGTGTGGTCATGAACGCGCTGTTTCCGAGTGAAGCCAAGCGCTATTCGCTTCTTTTTCAGTCCTGCTTCGCGGCCTGCCGGCCTGCCTCGTAGGCCGCCATCAGGGCACTCTTGATGCCCCAGACGCTGACCTCGTGGAAGTCCAGCCGGTCGCTGTTGCGGGTTTCCAGGGTTTCGATGAACAGGTGATCGAGCGCGATCTGCTGCATCTGCTGGTCGAGGGTTTGGGCGACTTGCTTGGTCATGGTCGTTTCCTTGGGTTGGTGTTGATGGCGATTGCATTCAGGCGCTGTTCGAGCCGGAAGCCAAGCTCTTTCTGCCTGGCTTCGCCGATTCATTTGCGTCCTGCCTTGAGTGATTGGATGCCCTCGTGGGCAAGCGTCAGGGCTGCGGTCTGAAACGCGATGTGCGCCACTCCGGGCGCATCCTTTGCGTCATCGATCAACTCGTCGATCACCGACCTTGACTTGGCGCGCATCGCCGCGCAGGCGGCATCGAGTTCCGTGGTGCTCGCAGTGCGCACTTCCGGATAAAGGCGTACCAGCAGGGTTAGGGCGGTATCGGCCAGTTTCTTGCCAAGGGTGTCCAGTTTGTCTGCGTACATGTTTGTCTCCCGCAATGTGGTTGATGGTGATGGCATGAACGCGCTTCTGTGGAGGAAAGCCAAGCTCTGAATCGCGACGTTGGAGAACCTCTGCGATGGGCTTGATGTAGATCATGGGTCTGTCGATACGCGCTTACGCCCGGCATCGCGGCGTCTCTCACGTGGCGGTCAAGAAGGCGATCGATACCGGGCGCATCACGCTGGAGGCCGACGGCACGATCGACCCTGTGCGGGCCGATGCGCAGTGGGCGAAGAACACCGTCTATCCGCGCACCGCCGCCCCTCCGAAGTCCTCGCCCAGCGCCCGCGCGCCCGAGGAGGGTGGCGTGAGCATGCCTGCTGGGCTGGGCACGGGCAGTGCCACCTTGCTGCAGGCGCGCACTCTCAACGAGGTGCTCAAGGCCAAGATCCGGCAGGTGGAACTGGCCGAGAAGAAGGACGAGCTGGTCGACCGTGCGCGTGCGATCGCTCACGTTTACAAGCTCGCGCGGGCCGAGCGCGACGCGTGGCTGAACTGGCCAAGCCGCGCAGCACCCATGCTGGCCGCCAGGTTCGGCATCGACGAGCATGAGCTGCACGTGGCGCTTGACGCTGCGGTGCGCGTGCATCTGGAAGAACTGGGCGAGTCTGTACCGAAGGTGGATGGATGATGGCCGACGACTACGAAGGGGCGCTCGAGATCGAACGCGCCTGGCGCGAAGGGCTGCGGCCAGATCCGCGTCTGACCGTATCCGAATGGGCCGAGCGCTACCGGATGCTCTCGACCAAGGAATCGGCCGAGCCCGGGCGCTGGCGCAATGCGCGCACGCCCTACCTGCGCGAGATCATGGACTGCCTGTCGCCCACGTCACCCGTGGAGCGGGTGGTGCTCATGAAAGGGGCGCAGGTGGGCGGCACGGAACTGGGCTTGAACTGGGTGGGCTACGCCATCCATCACGCGCCCGGCCCGATGATGATCGTCTGGCCAACGACCGAGATGGCGCAGAGGAACTCCAAGCACCGCATCGATCCCCTCATCGAGGAGTCGCCGGTGCTCAAAGACATCATCGCGCCGGCGAGGAGCCGGGACTCCGGCAACACCGTGCTGATGAAGGAGTTTCGCGGCGGCGTGCTGGTGATGACCGGGGCCAACTCGGCGGTGGGCCTGCGCTCGATGCCGGTGCGCTACCTCTTCCTCGACGAAGTGGATGCCTATCCGCTGGACGTCGATGGCGAGGGGGATGCGATCCACCTGGCCGAAGCGCGCACCCGGACGTTCGCGCGGCGCAAGATTCTGCTGGTGTCCACGCCGACCATCGCGGGGGCGAGCATCATCGAGCGGGAGTTCGAGGCATCCGACCAGCGCCGCTACTTCGTGCCGTGTCCGCATTGCGGTCACCGCCAGTGGTTGCGGTTCGAGCGGTTGCGCTGGGATCGTGGGCAGCCGGACACCGCCGCCTATCTTTGCGAGGGCTGCGATACGGCGATTGCCGAGCATCACAAACCCCGGATGCTGGAACTTGGGGAATGGGTGGCGCAAGGCACCGGCACGAGCGCCGGGTTTCACCTCTCCAGCCTCTACAGCCCCTGGCGCAAGTGGCGCGAGATTGCGGCATCGTGGGAGAAGGCCGCCATGTCGGAGAGCCGCTCGGCGGCGATCATCAAGGCATTCAAGAATTCGGAACTGGGCGAGACCTGGGTCGAGGAAGGCGAAGCTCCCGACTGGCAGCGCCTGCTGGAGCGGCGTGAGGACTACACCATCGGCAGCGTGCCTGCGGGCGGCCTGCTGCTGACGGCTGGAGCCGACGTGCAGAAGGATCGCATCGAAGTCTCCATCTGGGCTTTCGGGCGTGGCAAGACATCCTGGTTGATCGAGCATCGGGTACTGATGGGCGACACGGCGCGTGACGACGTGTGGCAGCGGCTGAAGGGACTGCTGGATGAGACCTGGACGCGCTCCAGGGGCTCGAAGACCGTGCAGATGCCGCTTGCGCGGCTGGCAATCGATACAGGCTTCGCCACACAGGAAGCCTATGCCTTCGTGCGGGCTTGCCGTGATCTGCGCGTGATGGCAGTCAAAGGCGTGGCACGCGGTGCTGCGTTGATTGGTACCCCGACGGCGGTCGATGTCACCCATGCTGGAAAGAAGCTGCGCCGTGGCATCAAGGTCTACAGCGTGGCGGTCGGCATCGCCAAGCTGGAGCTCTACAACAACTTGCGCAAGCAGGTGGAAATCGAAGTCGATGAAGACGATCCAGAAATCGAAATCATGAGCTACCCACATGGCTACGTGCATCTGCCGAAGGTCGATGCCGAGTATCTGCAGCAGTTGTGCGCCGAGCAGCTGGTGACCCGGCGTGACCGCAACGGTTATCCAGTGCGCGAGTGGCAGAAGATGCGCGAACGCAATGAGGCCCTCGACTGCTACGTGTATGCCCGCGCGGCGGCGAGTGCCGCCGGTCTCGACCGCTTCGAGGAGCGGCACTGGCGCGAACTGGAACGACAGATCGGACTCTCGCCCCCCGGAGACCCCGATCCGCCGATCGAACAACCCACTGAGGCCACCCAACGCGGTGGCCTCGATGTTTCTGGAACACCGAGAACAGGCCGGCGCGTGATTCGTAGCCGCTGGTTCAACTGATCACACCACCACTGGAGAACTCCACCATGAGCTTGCAAACCCAACTCAACAGCTTCGTCCTGCGCGTCGCGGAGGAATTCAACATCGTCAAGGGCCGCACCGGCGTGCTCTCGGCGCTCACCACCACCGACAAGTCGAGCCTGGTCGCGGCGATCAACGAACTGAAGGCCGCCATCCTGACCGCGGTGGCCATCGACGATCTGCAGGTATCGACGACGACCACGTATTCGTCGAACAAAGTGGTCACCTTGCTGGATGCGCTGAAGGCCGACATCCTGGGTGGCGCCGATCCCGCCTACGACACCCTGCTTGAACTTCAGCAGGCACTGCAGAACGACCAGACCGGCATCGCCGCGCTGACCGCTGCCATCGACAAGCGTGTGCGCTTCGACGCCGCGCAAACGCTGACGGTGCCCGAGCAACAGCAGGCCCGCGACAACATCGGCGCGGTCGCCGCGACTGACATTGGCGATACCACCACCGATTTCGTGGCGATCTTCAACGCCGCCCTGGTGTAAGTGATGAGCCTCGTCGCGCAACTGTCGGCGCTTGCTACCCGCATCGGCACCGAGATCAAGGGATTGATTCGCCCAGACCACCCCGGTCTGGCCAGGGCCTGGGCGAATTTCGGCTACGTCGGCAGCACGGTCGACTTGCGAGCGGCGCACAACGTGGCGTCCATATCGCGCCTCGCCGCAGGTCGGTACCGCATCACCTTCGCTACCCCCTTCGCCGATACGGATTACTGCTGGGTCGCCACGGGCAGGAGCAATACCGCAACCGGCACGATTCGCTTTGCGGCGGCGCGATCTACCACCGACGGGAAGACGACTACGACACTCGACATCGTGTGTGTCACCAGTGCCGGCTCGCTAGCCGACACCACGGAAATCAACGTGGTGGTCTATCGATGAGCGCGCCGACCTATACCGAAGCACAGTTGCAGGCCCTGCGCGACGCGCTCACCAAGGGCGAAAAGCGCGTGACCTTCGGCGAAAAGACCGTCGAGTACCGCACTGTCGACGAACTGAAGCAGGCGATTCGCCAGGTCGAGGCCGCGATGCACAAGGATGCCGTGTCCACCGGACTGTATCCGCGCGCACCGCGGCAGATTCGCGTGACCACCGGGAAGGGATTCTGATGGGCTGGATCGGAACCCTCAAACGCCGCGTCTTCGGCGGTACGCCCACCTACGATGGCGCAGGCCTCGGCCGGCGCACACTCGCCTGGACGGTGGCCAACCCCGGAGCAGTGGCGGCACTTGCCTACACGCAGGAGCAGCTACGCGCCAAGAGCCGCGACCTCGTGCGTCGCAACGCCTGGGCCGCCGCCGGCATCGAAGCCTTCGTTGCCAACGCCATCGGTACCGGCATCAAGCCACAGAGCATGGTGGAAGATGCGGCCCAACGCGAAACCATCCAACGCTTGTGGTGGGATTGGGTGGAGGCTGCCGATGCCGCGGGACTCACCGACTTCTACGGCCTGCAGGCCTTGGCCTGCCGGGCCATGCTGGAGGGAGGAGAGGCGATTGTGCGACTGCGCTGGCGGCGTCCCGAGGACGGGCTGCCGGTAGCACTCCAAATTCAGGTGCTGGAGGCCGAGCACCTGCCGTTGGCGATGAACCGGGAGTTGCAAAGCGGCAACGTCATCCGTGCCGGCATCGAGTTCGACCGGCTGGGGCGGCGCGTCGCCTACCACCTCTATCGCTCCCATCCGAACGATGGTGGTCTCGCGCCCATGTCCGGGTCGGGCGGCGTCGAAACGGTTCGTGTGGATGCCTCCGAAGTGATTCATCTCTTCCGACCGCTGCGTCCTGGCCAGATTCGGGGCGAGCCGTGGCTCGCCCGGGCGCTGGTCAAGCTCCACGAACTCGACCAATACGACGACGCAGAACTGGTGAGGAAGAAGACGGCCGCGATGTTCGCCGGCTTCATCACGCGCCTCTCCCCGGAAGACAACCTCGTCGGCGAGGGCGTGGCCGACGCCAATGGCGTGGCGCTGGCCGGACTGGAACCGGGCACCTTGCAGATTCTCGAGCCGGGCGAGGACATCAAGTTCTCGGCCCCGGCCGATGTCGGCAGTTCCTACGCCGAGTTCATGCGCCAGCAGTTCCGGGCAGTGGCGGCCGCCATGGGTATCACCTACGAGATGCTCACCGGCGACCTGACGCAAGTGAACTACTCCAGCATCCGTGCGGGCCTGCTGGAGTTCCGCCGCCGCTGCGAGGTGATCCAGCACGGTGTGATCGTCCACCAGCTGTGCCGCCCAATCTGGCGGGCCTGGATGGATCAGGCGGTGCTCGAAGGTTCGCTCACGCTCCCCGGCTACAGCCGCCGTCGGCGTGAATACCAAGTCGCCAAGTGGATTCCGCAGGGCTGGCAGTGGGTCGACCCGCAGAAGGAGTTCAACGCCATGAAGCTTGCCATCCGGGCGGGCCTCACCAGCCGTTCGGAGGCGATCTCGGCCTACGGCTACGACGCCGAGGATGTGGATCGCGAGATCGCGGCGGACAATCGTCGCGCAGACAGTCTCGGACTGGTTTTTGATTCCGACCCTCGGCATGACCAGGCACCGGCCGTCGCCCCGCCTCCACCAACCGAACAACCCACGGAGTAATTCATGCTGCCACATCTCGCCTCCCGCATCTTCGGGACGCCGTTGCTCGTCCATCGCGCCAAGCTCGACGTGATCCTCTCCGTCCTCGGGCCACGCTTGGGGATCGACAGCTCGATCCCTCCTGATGCCACGGAGCTGCTCGCGGCGGAACCCGCATCCCGTCCGAACAGGCAAGGTGCTGTCGGCATCGCCGTGATCCCGATCCACGGCACGCTGGTCAAGCGCACCTTGGGGTTGGAAGCCGCTTCGGGGCTCACGAGCTACCAGGACATCGGCGCGATGCTCGAGAAGGCCGTAGCAGACCCCGGTGTCACCGGCATCCTGCTGGATGTCGATTCGCCGGGCGGCGAGGCGTCGGGCAGCTTCGAGCTCGCCCGCCGCGTGCGCGAGGCCAATGCTGTGAAACCCATCTGGGCGGTAGCCAACGACGCTGCCTTCTCGGCGGCCTACGCCATCGCATCGTCTGCCGAACGCATCATCGTCACCGAGACGGGGGGTGTCGGCTCGATCGGCGTGATCGCGCTGCACATCGATCAGTCGGTGAAGGACGCCAACGACGGCTACCGCTACACCGCGATCACGGCGGGCGCGCACAAGAACGACTTCTCTCCCCACGAGCCGCTCACCGATGCCGCGAAAGGCGAACTCCAGGCCGAGGTCGACCGCCTCTACGACCTCTTCGTCGGTCACGTGGCTGCCATGCGCGGATTGCCGGAGAAGGCGGTACGCGCGACCGAGGCTGCTCTCTATTTCGGGCCGAATGCCGTCGACGCCGGACTGGCCGATGCCGTCGGCACGCTGGAGGCAACGCTCGCTGAATTCTCGACTTACCTCAGCTCCCGAGGCCGCAAGGCGCCCCCGGCTCGGAGCTTTGCACGACCCGGGGCGACGCACCTACAGGAGGACGACATGTCTCTCGAAGAAACCCAAATGGAAATGATCGGCGTGGATCAGGCCGCCGTCCTGGTTGCCGAGGCCCGCCGCGAGGTGACCCAATCCGCCCAAGCCATCGCCGAGCTGTGCCTGATCGCCGGCTGCCCCGACAGGGCCGCCGCCTTCATTGCGGAAGGCAAGAGCGAGGCGGATGTGCGCCGAGTGCTTTGTGAGGCCAAGGCCGCGCGATCCGAGGCGACACCCATCCATTCCACCATCACGCCGGAAGCCGGCACTGCCGCCCCCGAGCGACCCGAGGCCTCGCCCGTGGTCGCCGCCGTCAAGAAACTCATCCGAAAGGAGTAAGCCATGCCCGCCATCACCCAAGCCAAGAACCTGGGCGACCTTCTGAAATACGAGGCGCCGAATCTCTATTCCCGCGAGGCCGCGACGGTCGCCGCCGGACAGAACCTGCAACTGGGCGCCGTGCTCGGCAGGAAGACCGCCGACGGCAAGCTCTATGCGCCGAATCCGTCCGCTTCGGACGGTACCCGGACCGCCGTGGGCGTGCTGGCTACCGACACCGACGCGACGCTGATCGATCGGGACGATGCCATCACGGTGGCCCGCCACGCCATCGTCACGCGCAGTGCCCTGATCTGGCCGGCTGGCATCACCGGGCCGCAGAAGGCGGCGGCCGAAGCGCAACTGACTGCCCTGGGCATCCTGGTGCGCGAGTCGGCGTAACTTGCGCGCCTGAAACCAAACCATCCCCTCGTTCCAACGAAACCCGCTCACAGGCGGGTTTCTTCGTTTCTGGAGACCCGACACATGCAAAACCCGTTCGACAACCCCGGCTTCTCGATGGCGAGCCTCACCACGGCCATCAACCTCATCCCCAACCGCTATGGCCGCATCGAGCAGTTGGGGCTCTTTCCGGCCAAGCCGGTGCGCACCCGGCAGATCATCGTCGAGGAGTACGCCGGGCGGCTGAACCTCCTGCCGACGAAACCGCCCGGCTCACCGGGCACCGTGGGCGAGCGCGGCACCCGCAAGCTGCGCTCCTTCGTCATCCCGCACATCCCGCACGACGACGTCGTGCTGCCCGAGGAAGTGCAGGGTATCCGCGCCTTCGGTTCGGAGACGGAGATGGAAGCCATCTCCGGCGTCATGGCCAGGCACCTGGAAACCATGCGCAACAAGCACGCCATCACCCTGGAACACCTGCGCATGGGGGCCTTGAAGGGGCAGATTCTGGACGCCGACGGCAGCACCATCTACGACCTCTACACCGAGTTCGGCCTCTCCCAGACGTCGATCAACTTCGATCTTGCGAATGCCAACAGCGACATCAAGGGCCACTGCTACGACGTGCTCGCCGAAATCGAGGACAACCTCAAGGGCGAGTTCATGACCGGGGTCCATGTGCTGTGCTCGCCCCAGTTCTTCCGGGCGCTCACCACGCACAAGACGGTCAAGGAGGCCTATACCAACTGGCAGCAAGGGGCCATCCTGATCAACGACGTGCGCGCGGGCTTCACCTTCGGCGGCATCACCTTCGAGGAGTATCGGGGCCAGGCGAGCGACATCAACGGCACGGTGCGCAAGTTCATCGCCCCGGGCGAGGCCCACGCCTTCCCGCTGGGCACGGTGGACACCTTCGCCACCTACTTTGCGCCGGCGGACTTCAACGAGACGGTGGGCACCCTCGGCCAGCCGCTCTACGCCAAGCAGGAACCGAGGAAGTTCGACCGGGGCACCGACCTGCACACCCAGTCGAACCCGCTGCCCATGTGCCACCGGCCGGGTGTGCTGGTCAAGCTGACGATGGCCTGATGGTCTCGGTCAGCGATCTCTACGCCGCCGCCGGTCGTGCCGGTCTGCTGACGCCCGCCTTGATCGGGGGTGCGGAAGTGCTGGTGGACTTCCGTGCCCCCGATGTGGAGGTGCTCGATGGCCTGGGACTGTCATCAGACTTCGCCATCCGCTATCCGGCCGAAGACGTGGTGCTCGATACCGGTCACGAACTCGTGATCGGCGGTGTCACCTACCGGGTTCGGGAAGTGCGTGCAATCGGTGATGGTTCGGAGTGCCGGGCGACGCTGATGCGCCTATAGCCTGGATCAGGGGCCGATCTTGATCCAGCGGTTCCAGAGCATGCGACTGATGGTGGCATTCACGGCCTGACGGTCGAAGCGCTCCGGATCGAAATCCAGTCCGGCCCACTCCTGGAAGGCCTTGGTTTCGTCGCCGTAGGGGTCGTCCTCAAGCTGATCGAGAAACGTCTGGTAGCCGCCTGAACCACCCGCATCGTCGGGCGGACAGGCGCGCTCGCCCGCCTCGACCCAGGCAAAGCCGCCGTCACTCGGACTCGGCTTGACCTTCTTGATCGTCTCGACCGTGATGCGGTGCATCCAGCTATCGCCGAAGTCGTACAAGTAGTCGCAGGTATCGCCCTCGGCCAGCAGTTGGTTGAGGCGGTACTTCTTCTCGTCGAGCACTTCCCATCCGGGGTCGGTGAACTCGGGATCCGGAACACCGTAATGCTTGCCGCGAATCTCGAACTTGTGCAGGTGGGAGTCGGACCAGCCCATGGCTGCCTGAAGGATGTGATGCAGGGCATCGAGCCGCGTGCGGCCGTCCAGATGAATGCGCCGCCAGATCGTCGGCTGGATACCCATGAGTTCGACGCGCAGGACGTAGTGGTCGGGCGTTGACTGACTGCTGCGGTGTTTCTTGGTTTTGGTTTGCGTTGCCAAACGGCATCTCCCTTTTTCGATTTCATTGTATCGGAGTCCCTATGCCCCAATCCAGGCGCGAGCAGATCGTTCGCGAGATCCTCGCGCGCATCGCGGCGGCGGTAGCACCCATCGCTGTGCTGCGCCAGCCCGTCATCGCCATCCCGCGCGAGAGGACGCCGGCCGTGGTGATCACGGTCGAGTCCGATGCCCCGGCCAAGCGCGCCAACGACCGCATGGAGCGCGATCTCATTGTGCGGGTCACCGGTTTTGCGCGCGATCCGGTCGACGGTTATGCCGTGGCAGACGACCTTGTCTGCCGGGCGCACGCTGCCCTGATGGCCGATCCGGCGCTCGGCGATCTGGCGCTCGGTATCGCCGAGATGGAAGCCGACTGGCAGGCGGAGGACGCCGACGTCGAGACCGTCGCCATCCCTGCCACTTACCGCATCACCTATCGCACATTCGTTACCGATCTCACCAGCAAAGGATAAATCCCATGCCTCGAATCGAACTCCTGATGACCCATACCCATGCCAACGTAGTCCATTTCGCCGGTCACGTGATCGATGTGGATGAGATCACCGCCCGCTGGATCATCGAGAAGGGCGTCGGCAAACCCGTCGACGATTCGCAAGCGGTGCAAGAGACAGCCGTCGACACGGCGGTCATCCCTGAAACCCAATCCCAGCGCAAAGCAAAGGAGTAACCCGCCATGGCCTATTTTTCCGGACAAGGCCGCGTCTTCATCGGCGCGCGTGACAGTAACGGCAACCCGCAGGGGTTGGTATTCGTTGGCAATGTGCCCGACCTCAAGGTGTCGCTCTCGGTCGAAACTCTGGAACACCAGGAATCCCAATCCGGCCAGCGGCTGACCGACCTGCAACTGATCAAGACCAAGAAGGGCGAGTTTGCCTGCACGCTGGAAGAATTGATCCAGACCAACCTCGAGCTTTCCCTCTACGGATCCACGACGACGGTCACCAGCGGCACCGTAACCGACGAGCCCGTCATCGCGACGGCTGAACTCGGCAAGCTCTACCTGCTTGGCAAGCAGAACGTCTCCAGCGTGGTCATCAAGGCCGGCGCTACGACCGTCGCCAATACCAAATACACCGTCAATGCCAAGCACGGCTCCATTCAGTTCACCGACATCGCCGGTGTGACGGGTGCCATCACCGCGAGCTACAGCTACGGTGCCTCCAGCGCCACCGCGATGTTCACGCAGCCCCTGCCGGAGCGCTGGGTTCGCTTCGAAGGGCTGAACACGGCCGACGCCAACAAGGAAGTCGTGATCGATCTCTACCGCGTAGCCATCAATCCGGCCAAGGACTTGTCGGTGATCGGCACCGACCTGATGAAGTTCGAACTGTCGGGGCAGGTGCTGGCCGATCTCACCAAGCCGGCCGCCGGGGCGCTCGGTCAATTCGGTCGGATCGTGCTGCTGTGATGGGCAACGATACGTTTGCGGCCCTGCCGCCGGTGCCGGTCTCCGTCGAGATCGCCGGCGAGCGCATTGATCTCACGCCGCTCAAGGTGGGCGAGGTGCCGGCGTTCGCCCGGGCCGTGCAGCCCATTGCGGCGAGTCTGTCGGCCTCCCCCGACTGGCTGGCGCTTCTGGCCGAACACGGTGAAGCCGTGATCGCCGCCATCGCCATTGCCACGCGTCGCCCGGTCGAATGGGTGGCCGGGCTCGATCTCGATGAAGCCGTGCGCTTGACCGAAGCGGTTTTCGGGGTGAATGCCGATTTTTTTATCCGGCGCCTGTTGCCGAGCGTGACGCAGGCAGCGGCGCGAATCGGTCAGACACTGGAAAGCCCGACGCGTGGGGCAATGCCATCCAACGTCTGATCGGCGCGGGGCATGCCTACACCGACATTCTCGACTACACGCTGGCGCAAACCGACGCATTCCTCGCTGCCATCGACCGGCAGGAGTCCCGGCAGCTGGCGAATCTCCTGTCGGTGATCGCGACCGGCAGTCAGGGGAACAGTGAGGCGTTGCGTCGAATGATGAAGGCAATCTCGTGCTGAAGCTATCCCTGACCGCGCTCGGTCTGCTGGACAAATCCAGTTTCGATGCCTGGAGTCGGCAAAAACAGGCGGCCATTCACAAGGCGGTCGCATCAGGCATGCAGACCGGTGGCAAGGTCGTGACCGATACCGTGCGTAGCCGCATGAATGCCGATTTCACGGTCAGGAAGCCTGCGTTCGTGAAATCGCTGCGCGCCAAGGTCTACGACCGCAACCCGGACAAGCTGCCGGCGCTGCTCATTGGGTCGCGGATACCGTGGCTGGGCATCCATGTCCGGGGTGGCACCCTTTCCGGCCAGATGCTGATCCCGCTGCTGCCCGAGCATCAGCGCATCGGGCGCAAGGCCTTCCGGCGCGTGATCGACGGTCTGATGCGCACCGGCAATGCCTACTTCATCCAGAAGAGCGGCAAGGTCATTCTGATGGCCGAGAACATCAAGGAGAACCAGGGCGAGTTGCGCCGCTTCAAGCGCGCCGAACGGAGCCGCACCGGTGCGAAATCGATCAAGCGCGGCACCGAGATACCCATCGCCGTGCTGGTGCCGAACGTCACCCTGAAACGCCGCTTCGATCTGGAAGGGGTGGTGCGCGGCCAGCTACCCGTCCTGGCCCGCGCCATCGAGAAGCAACTGAGCAAGATTTGAGAGAGATGAACCCGTCGTGACCCAGGATCGCGCCCAACTGCTAATCACCGCCGTCGACCAGACCCGCTCGGCCTTCGACTCGATCCGCGGCAATCTGGCCAAGCTCGGTGACGAGTCGAACCGGGTCAGGGGGCTGCTTGCCGGGCTTGGCGTCTCGCTCTCCGTGGCTGGGTTTGCCACGATGATCAAGAGCGCCATCGACGCGGCGGATCAACTGAACAAGCTCTCGCAGAAGATCGGCATTTCGGTCGAGGCGCTGTCGACCTTGCGCTTCGCCGCGCAACTGTCGAATGTCAGTCTGGAAACCTTGCAGAAGGGCATCAAGGGCCTGTCCCAGAACATCGCCGAGGCCAACACCGGTGTCGGCGACGGGGCGCAGGTGTTCGAGGCCTTGGGGGTCTCCGTCAAGAACGCCGACGGCAGCATGAAATCCACCGAAGCCGTGCTGCTGCAGGTGGCCGATGTCTTCGCCAACCTGGAGGATGGCGCGGTCAAGACGGCGCTGGCCGTGAAGCTCTTCGGCAAGGCTGGCCAAGACATGATCCCGTTCCTCAACCAAGGGGCGGCGGGCATCAATCAACTGACCGCCGAGGCCGAGCGGCTGGGCTTGAAGCTCACCACCGAGACCGCCCGGTCGGCGGAAGCCTTCAACGACAATCTCACGGCGCTCAAGGCATCAAGCTCCTCGCTCGGCATCGCGCTCGCCCGCGACTTCCTGCCGGAACTGACCAACATCACCAATGCCATGCGCGAGGCGGCCAACGAGGCCGGAACGCTGAAGGCGTTGTGGGTCGGCCTGGGCGGTGTCGGCAACCTGATTTTCAACGGCACCGAGATCAAGCGCGCCCGCGACGAGGTCGCTCGGATTCAGGAACTGGTCGACTCGACCCGCAAGAAGGTCGAGTCTGGCCGCGCCCCGGTGCCGTTCATGCCCTTCGACGTCAAGTTCAACGAAGCGGCGATGGCCACGCTGAGGAAGAACCTGACGCAATGGGAGAGGGATCTGGCGGCCGCCAAGCAACGGCTGGATGCACTGATGAGCCCCAAGCGTCCCGAGGAGAAGACGCTGACCGGCAAGCCCACCGAGGACATGCAGCGCATCGCTTGTGTGGTGTCGGGCGGGCAATGGGTCAATGGCAAGTGCGAGAAGAAGTCTGCTGGCAGTGCCGAGAAGGACACGACCGGTGCGCAGACTGCGCTGTTGAAGGCGCAGCTGGACGCGGAATTCACGCTCCTGAAGGATGGCCTGACCCGGCAACAAACGGCGCTAGACGCCGCGCTCGAAGGCCGCCTGGTCTCGGTGCGCGATTACCACACCCAGAAGACTGCCATCGAGCAGCGCGAGGTCGACGCCGAGATCGCCCGCAAGCAGCAGGAACTGGCCCGCAACCAGCAGGTCGCGCGCACTGGCAAGTCCGAGAATGACCGTCTGCGTGCCAAGGCCGAGGTCGCCAAGGCGGAAGCCGATCTCATCACGCTCAACAGCCGGCGTGCCGACATCGAGCAGGCCAACGCCCGCAAGGCGACACAGGCCGAGCGCGAGCTAGCCGACGCCTTGGCCCAGGCGCGCGAAGAACTGGCCCAGATCACCGGAACCGCGACCGATGCGGATCGACAGGCGGCGATTGCCCGCAGCTACCGGGATCTGCGCGCCCGTCTGACGGCGGAGGGCGATGCCGGCGGCGTCTCGCTCGTCGACCGGCTGATCGATGTGAAAGCGGCACAAGCCAATCTGGCCGCCGTGGAATCCCTGTGGCGGCAGGTGACCGAGCGCCTGCGCAATGCGCAGGAGGCGATCCAGATCCAACAGCAAGCGGGGCTCTTGACCGAGGCGCAGGCGCGGCAGCAGATCGTGGCTCTGCAACAGCAATCAGCCGCCGAGATGGAGCGCTTGCTGCCGACCATGCAGCAGGCCGCACAGGCCATCGGGCCCGATGCGGTGATTCGCGTGCAGTCCTGGCGCAATGAATTGGAACGCACCCGCCTCGTCGTAGACGAGATGGCCCCACTGTGGAACCGCATCGGCGAGGCCTTCGGCGGTGCCCTGAACGGAATCCTGACGGGCACGCAAACTTGGCGCAACGCCATGTCCGCGCTGTTCCTGCAGGTGGCCAACGCTTTCCTGCAGCAAATCGTCATCCAGCCCTTCCAGCAGTGGGTGGCCATGCAGGCGCGCATGCTGGCGCTCAAGCTCGGCTTCATCCAGCAGGAACAGGCCGCCGATACGGCGGCGAGCGTCGCCAAGGTCGCGCAGAAGTCTTCGGAAACCACTGCCGTGGTTTCGATGGATGCCGCCAAGGCCGGTGCCGGCGCGGCAGCGTCGCAGGCGTCCATTCCCTACGTCGGACCGGCGCTGGCCGTGGCCGCGATGGTGGCGATGGTCGCTGCCGTCATGGCGCTCCTGGGCAAGGTCAAGAAGTTCGCCGGGGGCGGCCTGGTGTCGGGCCCAGGCACCTCGACATCGGACTCCATTCCGGCGCGCCTGTCCGCCGGGGAATATGTCCTTCGGGCCGAGGCCGTGCGCCGGGTGGGTGTGGACTTCCTGCATGCCCTGAACGGCGGACTGTCTGGGCCGCGCTGGTCGGGCCCGCGCCTGGCCTTTGCCGACGGTGGCGTAGTCCCGGAGATTGCCCCGGCTCCGGCTTCCGCCCCGTCGCAAGCGGTGCGCATCGTCAACGTCATCGATCCCGGCATGGCGGCCGACTATCTGAATTCCGCCGCCGGTGAAAAAACCATTCTCAACGTGCTCTCGCGCAACGGTTCCGCCGTGCGGGAATTGCTGAGGTAAGCCATGGCTTTTACGAGTGGAACCGCCACCGACTATCTCGACCTGCTGAACCGGCTCAAAGCCTTCGTCACAGAGGACATGCTGCCGGCCAGCGAACGCTGGTCGGTCTTGCGCTGGGTGCCGGGGCCGCCGGCCGAACTGGTGCTGCGGGGGCCGGGACTCGCCGGTACCGATCAGATCAATGTCGGAATTCTCAGCGTGGCCGGCGCGGACTACGGCAACTGGAAACTGCGCGGCTTCGTCGGCTGGAATCCGGCGCAAACCTTCGACGGCCAGTACAACCCGAGCGACGCGTTTTACGCGCTCTTGATGGACTCCGCCATGCCCTACTGGATCGTGGCCAACGGCCGTCGCATCGTGATGGTCGCCAAGACCGGCACCTACTACGAGATGCTGTATCTGGGCCTGTTCCTGCCCTATGCCACGCCGGCGCAGTACCCGTACCCGCTGCTGGTCGGCGGCTCCAGCAGCGGTTCGTTGCGCTGGAGCAATGCCTCCTACTACCGCAACCACCTGCCCAAGTCGCAGGGCTACTCGGGCGCGTACTACGCGCCGACGGGTGTGTGGACCGGGGTGTCGGCGATGTGGCCGAGAAGTTGGGGCAGCAGCACCCGGGAATGCCCGGACGGCTCCTACCCGCTGTTGCCCTTCATCCTCAATGGGCTCGGGGAGATGGATGGCTGCTACGCCGTTCCCGGTTATGCGAATGCCGCGGAAAACATCATCAGCGTCGGCGGCGTCGATCATCTGGTGGTGCAGGACGTGTATCGCACCGGCTACGACGACTATTGGGCCTTGCGGCTCGCGTGAGGTCGAGCGATGGCATTTCAATCCGGCATCACCACTTCGCCGAACGATCTGCTCGACAAGATCCGGCTCTTTGCCACCGGGGTCTGCGGCTATACGCAGCTGATGTATCAGCCGGATGAGGGCTACTACCGTTTGCACCTGCAGCACGTCGCGACCGGACAGCACGTCCATCTGCATTCCTACGCGAGCTACATCAACTATTACGGCTCGACGAGTTGGAATAGCGGCGCGGCGTGGGACGCGCAGACCGTCGCTTCGGGTTCGCTCTCCCTGACCCAGTTGTCGGGCAGCGCCGAGTACTTCCTCTTCGGCGGCGACGGCTGGTGTTACTGCGTCGTGCAAACGGACAGCACCTCCTACGAGCCGATCATCTTCGGCGCGATCACCAAGACGTGCACCTTCACCGGCGGTGCATTCCTCTCGGACACCTACACCACCTACGTGCGGGCCGACATCGACGGCAACACCAACAAGTGGAAGTCCGGCTACTACGGTACGGATGCGGTGCGGGCCTTCAACAATGCAACCACGCGCCAACTCGACAGCTATTCGCCCATCGCTTTCAACGGGGTGACGCCGCTCTATCCCTGCACGGTCGAAGTCGGTCGCCCGACGCCTAGCAACTTCTACTCGATGATGGGTTACGCACCCGGTGTGCGCCTGCTGCGGATGAACGGGCAGTACGTCAACAAGGACATCATCACGCTGGGCGGCAACGACTGGATGGTTTTCAGCATGAACTACGGCGGCTACGACTACGGCGGCTACGACTACGGCGGCTACGCCTTCCTGAAATGACCACCTATTCTGGAGCCATCCTGCCCTCCGGACTGCCGGCCGATCCCGCCTATGGCGCGGCGTACAAGTTCCTGCCAGCGCCCCTGACGCTGCCGTACCCGGGTGCCATGGCCGACAATCCGCCGCACGCGGGCCTGCTGACCGACAACCTGCCGATCAGCGAGATCGTGCAGACATTCACGGGCAATCGTCATCGGGCATTCGAGCAAGACTGGTATCACCACGTTCATCTGCTGCCGGCCAGGATCGCCTTGGGCAACCTGCTGTCGACACAAGTCAGGCAGGTCGAGGTGTGGAACGCCCACTTCGCCCCCAAGGACTTGTCGGCGGTGGTCGGCCAGAACGACGGCGGCGTCACGCTGGCTGCTCCGGCCAACCCGCCCACGACCTACGGGATGCTGGAGTCGCGCCTGCACAACGTCTCGGTGAGCCTCGACGGGCCGCCGGTGATCGAGGCGAGTTTCACCTTCCAGTTTCCCGACGAGGCGCCGACCCTGTCGATCTCGGGCCGGCGCGTCGTGGTGTTCGGCTTGAAACCCAACTGGGCCGACGGCTGGTTGGAGCGCCTGATGTGGGCGACCGACGTGTTGACCGCCCGCGACGGCACCGAGCAGCGCATCAGTCTGCGCGCCCAGCCGCGCCGCTCGCTCGAATTCTCGATCCTAGTCGGGCGCGACGAGGCAGCCTTGCTGGATGTGCTGCTGTCGTCCTGGCAGTCGCGCGTCTATGCCTTGCCCATCTGGCCCGACAAGGGAATCCTGGCAGCCACGGTCATGGCCGGCAGTACGGTGATTCCGATCTCGACCACAAACCTCGAATACGAGGCCGACGGCCTGTTGGTGATCGGATCGGACAGCCGCAACACCGAGGCGGCCGAAGTGCTCTCGGTGGCGGCCAATGCCGTGACCTTGAAGCAGCCGCTGCTGCAAAGCTGGCCAGCCGGAGCCTTCGTCGTGCCGGCGCGCACGGCGAGGCTGCGCGTGAGTCAGCCGGTGTCGCGCGTGACGGACAGCATCGCAACGGCGCGCCTCGTCTTCGACATCGCCGGCACGACGGCGATTGCGAAGCAGGAGTCGGCGACCACCTTCAATTCTTCTCCCGTCTGGCTGACGCGACCGAACCGGGTGCGCGATGTCGAGACGGATTACCGGCGACTGGCCGAGGTGCTCGATTTCGACACCGGCATCACGGCGGTGGATGACCATGCCGCGCGGCCGTTCGTGCGCCGCGCCTTCGATTACATCTTCAAAAACCGCAGTGAGATCGCCGCCTTCCGGGGCTGGCTGGCCGCGCGGGCGGGGCGGCTGACGGCGTTCTGGCATCCGACCTGGGAAGCCTCCATCGTCCCGACCAAGAAAATCCTGTCCAACCAGACGGTGATGACCGTGGCCTCGCGCGGCTATGCCATGTACTTCAACCCGCTGCCGGGACGTACCGAGGCGGCCTTCCTGCACAGGAATGGAAACTGGTATTTCCGCACCATCCAGGGGTTCGGCGCCGGCACCACCGGCGACGAGGAGGTGATGACGATCAACCAGTCCTTCGGCTTCGATGCCAATCCCGAGGATTGGGTCGCCATCTACTTCCTGGAAAAGACCCGGCTCGACGCAGACCAGATCGAACTCAACTGGCAGACCGACAGTGTCGTGGAGGCCTCGGTGCCGATGATCTCCGTGAAAACCTGACCGGACACCCTCATGAGCTACAACGCGCAGGAAACTTCAGCCGCCGCCGGCCAACCGGTGGAACTCTATCGTTTCGTCCTTGGCCAGCAGGTGTGGACGGTGACCAGTGGCCGCGAGGCGATCACCTATCAGGCCAAGATCTACCAGCCGGCGGTGATCCGGCGCTCGGCGGTGGAACAGTCGCCCGAATTCGCCCGCAACGGCATCGAACTCGAATGCGCGCGGGATTTCGCCGTGGCGCAACTCTTCGCGGCGGCGCGTCCCAACGGCGTGGTGTCGCTCACGGTGTTCCGCAACCACCTCGGCGACCCGGAATACATCACCTGGTGGAAGGGGCGCGTCGCCTCCGTGGTGTTCGCCGGCAGCACCGCCAGGATTCGCTGCGAGTCGATCTTCACGGCGCTGAAACGGCCGGGCCTGCGCGCCTACTACCAGACCGGCTGCCGACATGCGCTGTTCGATCCGGGATGCGGAGTGAACAACCAGGCCTACAGGCTCACCGGCACGGTGGAGTCATTCTCCGGGCTGAACGTGACCTCCAGCACCTTCCTGTCGCAGGCATCCGGCTGGCTGACCGGCGGCTACCTGCGCGTGGCCGGGGTGCCACGGATGATCACCAATCACTCGGGCGACACCATCACGCTCTCAGCCGTGCTGCCGGGGCTCGCTGTGGGCGTGGCGTTCGAGGCCTTCGCCGGCTGTGACCGGACGTTCGCCACCTGCCATTCCAAGTTCGGCAACAGTCTCAACTTCGGCGGGTTTCCCTGGATTCCCGCCAAGAACCCCTTCGCCGGGGACGCCATCGTCTGAGGGGCAACACCATGTGGGTACAGATCGCGATCTGGGTCATCACCACGGTCATCGGCATGCTGCTTGCGCCGAAGCCGCCAAAACCGGCAGCCCCCACGCCGGGGAATCTCGATGTGCCGGTGGCGGAATCCGGCAAGCCCATCCCGGTGCTGTTCGGCACCCGGGTCATCCGTCAGGCCAACGTGGTCTGGTACGGCGACGTCAAGACCACCGAGATTCGCCAATCGTCCGGCAGAGGAGGCAAGAAATGATTGTGACGCACGATGATGCCAAGGCCTTCGGCTATTGCAACGCCGGCCTGCGCAAGTGGTTCCCGCGCGACGGCGTGACCTTCGACGACTTCAGGAAGCACGGCGTGACGGTCGAGTGGCTGCGCGCGACGGGCGATGCAATGGCCGTCCGGCTGGCCGATGAGGTTGAACGGCTGCGTCAGTCGCAGGAGGCGGCATAAATGGGCGGCGGCGGAAAAGGCGGCGGATCGTCATCCTACGTCGTCGGCCATCGGTATTACGCCGGCCTGCACCTGGCGATATGCCACGGGCCGGTGGACGCGGTGACGCGCATCATCGTCGGCGAACGCACAGCCTGGAGCGGCAACGTCACGTCCTCGCAGACCATCTACGTCAACGCTCCGGAACTGTTCGGCGGGGATTCGCGCGAGGGCGGCGTCCAGGGCTACGTCGAAATCAAGATGGGTGGTGCGGAGGAGACGGTATCAGGCTATCTGCAGCAGAAGCTCGGCAGCATCATACCTGCCTTCCGAGGGGTGGTGTCGATCATCGCCCAGCAGTGCCAGCTGTCGGCGATGAGCCCATACATCAAGCCCTGGAGCATCGAGGCGCGGCGCATCCCGGCACTGGCGGCACTGGGGAGTGGCGACATCAATGGTGACGCCAATCCCGCGCACATCATTTACGAGTGCCTGAACAACGCCACCTGGGGCTTGGGCTACGCCGCCAGCGAGATCGATACGACCAGCTTCCAGACCGCCGCGAATACCCTGGCCTCGGAGCAGTTCGGCCTGTCCTTGCTCTGGGAGCGCGAGCAGCCGCTGGAGGAGTTCATCGCCGAGGTGCTGCGCCACATCGATGGCACGCTCTACGTCCATCCGCGCACCGGCAAGTTCGTGCTCAAGTTGGCACGAGCCGACTACAACGTCGACAGCCTCATGGTGCTCGATGCCTCGAACATCCTCGAATTGGAGAGCTTCTCGCGGCCCTCCGAATCCGAACTCGTCAATCAGATCACCGTTCGTTACCGTGATCGTTCCACCGACAAGGATGCCGCGATCACGGTGCACGACCTGGCCGCGCTGGAACTGGCGGGCGGCGTGGTGTCCTCGGCCACGGTCGACTATCCCGGCATCAGCAACGGCAGTCTGGCAGCCCGGGTGGCGCTGCGCGATCTCAAGCAGCTTTCGGTGCCGCCCGCCAAGGCGACGCTGATCGCCAACCGGCAGGCGTCGAACCTCAACATCGGCGACGTGTTCAAGTTCACCTGGCCGGAACTGGGCATTGCCCAGCTGGTGATGCGTGTCGTGCGCGTGTCGTATGGCACGCTGACCGACGGCCGGGTGCGGATCGAGTGCGTCGAAGACATCTTCGGCCTGCCGTCCGCCTCCTACGTGTCCCCGACCCCGACCTCCTGGGTGTCGCCGCTGACCGCGCCGGCCCAGGTGCCGTATCGCCGGCTGGGCGAAGCGCCGTGGTGGACGGTGGTCAAACGGGTAGTCGGAGAATCGCAGACGGCCAGAGACGAACTGGATCCGCAGGGTGGGCTGCTGGTGGCCTGTGCGAGTCGCCCATCCAGCGATTCGCTCAACGTCAAGCTGCTGACGCGCCAGGGCAGCGCTGCGTTTGCCGAAGTGGATACGATGGGCTTCACGCCGAATGCGACGGTGACCCATGCCATCGACGAACAGACGACCGTGCTCGCCATCAGCAACGGCCAGGATCTGAGCGTCGTGAAACTCGACACCTACGCCTACATCGACAACGAGATCGTGGCAGTCAAGGACATCAACCTCGTTGCCGGCACGGTCACGGTGGATCGCGGGGTGCTCGACACGGTGCCCGCTCAGCACGCCGCCGGCGCGCGCATCTGGTTTGCCGAGGCCCTGGAGGCGCTGATCATGGAGCAATACCTCTCCGGCGAGTCCGTGCAGGTCAAGATGCTGCCGGCGACCGGTCTCGGACGACTGGCCGAATCAGCCGCGCCCACCGACAGCTATACCTTTGCGGGCCGAATGATCCGGCCCTATCCACCGGGGAATGTCCGGGTGAACAACATCATGTGGCCGACCGTGATCCTTGGCCAGATGACGCTCACCTGGGCGCACCGCGACCGGATGCAGCAGACGGTGTATCTGGTGACGCAGTCCGAAGGCAACATCGGCCCGGAGGCCGGCGTCACCTACACGGTGCGCTTCTACAACGAGAACAACGCCCTCCAGAAAACCCTGACGGGGCTCACCACGACCGCCTGGACTTATCTCACTGCTGACGAGGCGACCGACAGCGGACTGGGCCGCATCAACGGCAAGTTCATGGTCGAAATCGAATCTGTGCGCGACGGTTACACCAGTTGGCAGAAGCAGACCCGCAGCGTCGACCGGGCGGGCTACGGGCTGAACTATGGCAAATACTACGGAGGCATCTGATGGCAAGCACTGATCCGAATCTCGGACTCACCTACGGCTGGACGCTCGGCGAGTCGGGCTGGAATACCAGCATGGACGCCAATCTGAAGCGGCTCGGCGCGGTGGTCGGACTCTCGGTCAAGGATCGGGATCTGACCACACCGCCGGCCAGTCCGGTCGATGGCGACCGCTACCTCATCCCGGCTGCCGCAACCGGCGTGTGGGCCGGAAAGACCAACCAGATCGCCGTCCGCGTGGCGAGCAGCTGGGAGTACTACACGCCAAAAGTTGGCTGGCTTTGCTTCATCGAGGACGAGGCCGTGCTCTCGGCCTACAAGACCACCGGCTGGAGTGTCGGCATCGCCATCTGACACTGATTCACCCACCCCGAGAACCCGCCCACGAGGCGGGTTTCATATTTTTGGAGGACGAGAAATGAACACGCCCGCTTTGCACGACGGCATGGTCGTCATGCCGCGCGACGAATTCGAGGAACTGCTGGAGCGTGCCGCCGAGCGCGGTGCCCGGCACGCCCTGGCTGATGTCGGCCTCGACGGGCCTGAGGCGGCGCACGACATCCGCGAGCTGCGCGGGCTGCTCGATGCCTTCAACGAGGCCAAGAAAACCGCAGGCCTGACCATCGTAAAGATGTTGGTCACCGGTTTGGTGATGGCACTGCTGGCCGGTGCGTTCCTGAAACTCAAGCTGTTCGGAGGTGGACAATGATCGAGACTCTGCTTGGTGGCCTCCTCGGCGGGGCATTCCGTCTTGCACCTGAAATCCTCAAATGGCTCGACCGCAAGGGCGAGCGCGGCCACGAGCTGGCCATGCAGGACAAGGCGCTGGAGTTCGAGAAGCTGCGCGGGGCGCAACGGATGGCCGAGATCGGCGCCAGCGCCGACGCGGCATGGAACACCGGTGCCATCGATGCTTTGCGCGAGGCAGTGGCGGCGCAAGGGCAGCGTTCTGGCGTGCGCTGGGCCGATGCTTTGTCGGTCAGTGTGCGGCCGACAGTGACTTATCTATTCGTGCTGATGTACGTCGGTGTGAAGCTCTCGACCTTCGTGGGTTCGGTCCAGGTAGGAGCCGGGTTTGGCCCGGCGCTCCTGGCGGCATGGTCGGAGGCCGATCAGGCGTTGCTGGCCGGCATTCTGAACTACTGGTTCCTGAATCGCACGCTTGAAAAGGGGCTGCGGTGATGTGGCGGCCGAACGATACCGCACGCTCGTGGAGCCGCAAGCACCGGCCGCTTGCAGAGCGCTTCTGGGAAAAGGTCGAGGTGCGTACCCCGCACGAATGCTGGCGATGGCTCGCATCGACCAAGGAGGGAGGCTACGGCAAGATCGCCGATGACGACGGGCGCATCCAATTGGCGCATCGCATCGCCTATCGCCTGGTCTTTGGTGACCTTTCTCCCGGGCTGGTGGTGTGTCATCGCTGCGACAACCCCGGTTGCGTCAACCCGCAGCATCTCTTCGTCGGTACGCAGGCAGAGAACCTTCGGGACATGCGCATCAAACGACGGGGCAACCCGCCGCGTGGAAGCAGGCACCCCAAAGCCAGGCTCGACGAGTCCCTGGTGGCGCGTGTTCGTGCCGACGTTCGCAGTCATCGGCGCATCGCCAAAGACTACGGTATCGGCAAGTCGACCGTCGGCATGATCAAGGCTGGGGTGACATGGACACACGTGTGATTCGCGTGCCGCCTCAAGCGATCGAGCTTGCGAAACGCTTCGAAGGCTTTCACCGCGTTCCAAAGCACGATCCCAACCGGGCCTATCCGTACATCTGTCCGGCCGGCTATCCGACGATCGGATACGGGCATCTGTGCGATCCGAAGCACCCGCCGATCACGGAAGGCGAGGCCGAGGCCTACCTCGCCCAGGATCTGAAGGTGGCGCTCGCCGCCACGTTGCGCTACTGCCCGGTGTTGGCCACGGAGCCGGAGGGGAGGCTGATCGCGATAACCGACTTCGCCTTCAACTTGGGAGCGGGCCGTCTGCAAACGTCGACCCTACGCCGTCGGGTCAACCAGCGGGATTGGTCAGCCGCCGCCGCTGAACTTCGCCGGTGGGTGCACGGCGGTGGGAGGGTATTGCCAGGACTTGTTGCTCGACGGGAAGCCGAGGCGCGTCTTCTCGTGCACGGGTAACAAATCCGGGAGCATGGCCGTGTATGCGCTACGTGCATTGACGTGATAGATTATGCTCTTAACGCATCAACGGCTAAGGCAATGGCGATCACCAGCGTTGGAGAACTGGTCAGAGCTGCTCGCAACGGGCGCAGCCAGAAGGAGTTCGCTGCCTTCCTGGGCGTGAAACAGTCCTCCGTGAGCCGCTACGAGAGCGGGAAGGCAAGCCCGCCGATCCGAGTGATCGAGCAGTGCATGCAGCTGGTGCATGCGGCAAAGGCGGAAGACGCCCCCACCGCCGACCAACTGGCAGAACGCATCCGCGCCGCCCTGGCGGACCCCGGCCTGCGGCAGGCGCGCTTGGCGCTATCTCGGTTGGTGGATGCCTTTGTGTCCGAACACGCGCAGACTCGCGTCACGCGTGCTGCGCCTCAATGATCACTGGAGGCTGACGTGGCGACTCAATCGACCATCGAGTGGACTGAGCAGACGTGGAACCCGACCACCGGTTGCACCAAGGTTTCACCGGGGTGCAAGAACTGCTACGCGGAAGTGATGGCGCGCAGGCTCCACGCCATGGGCGCGCCCGGCTACGAGAACCGGTTAAAGCTCACGTTGCATGAGAGCCGGCTCGAACAGCCACTGCTGCGCAAGAAGCCGACGACGTACTTCGTCAACAGCATGAGCGATCTGTTCCACGAGGCCGTTCCGGACGCCTTCCTGGATCGTGTGTTCTCGATCATCGAGCGCACCCCTCATCACACGTACCAGCTTCCCCATAGTGTCGAGCCCTCGCTGCATTGACCCCTACTGGGCCTTCCACCCCGCCTTGATCTCGGCCAATACCGCGTTGACCCGGTCGACAACGGATTGATCAACTGGGCTGCCATCACCGATCTCCACGGTCACGCGGATGCGCAGCGGATGCCCGGCCGTCGCTTCGCGCAATGCGTCTATGTGGTCGGCAAGGTCCTGAACCTCGTGCGTCTGAAGCTCCGCAGTGGCGGTTTTCGACCCGTAGTGCTTTGGCGGAGCCGGCTCCTTGGCCTCGCTCTTGCGCGCCACGATCTTGACCGCCGCCGCACCGCCCAGATCGCAGGGCCAGGGGCCCGAGTCAAGGGAGCGTTCGATCAGTCCCAGCCGGAAGGCTTCATCGAGTGCCGCAGCAACGCGCGTCCATGGCAGCACCTTGCCACCCTTCGACGAGAGCGCTGCATGAATGAGATGGGCGTTGGTCGCATCGCTTTGCCACGCCGTGGGCAGCTGTGCAGGCAGCACATCAACGGCTGAAAGCGGCGGTGGTGGCGAGAACAGCTGAGCTGCCTCATTGATGAACCCTGCAGGAATGTCTTCACCCAGCACGCTGACCGTCCCGTTCAGCAACCAGATCCGGCCGGTTTTGACCGCCTCGGTGAGGGCGTCAAAGATGGCCTGTGGTGTCGCTTCGGGAATCAGCAGGTTCTCGGAGTAGCCGCCCTTGTCGACCTCGACGAAGTGCTTACCGGAGAAGTAGGCCGAAAGATCCGCCAGGGTGAGAGGCTCCTTGTTCCAAAGACCATGCAGCCGCCCAGGGGCCAGCAGTTGCGAATCCAGCTCGGACAGTGCGGCCGCATCTGACAGCACCACCTCAAGGCTGGAGTCGTTGACGGCGTTCTCGTCCGGGCGGGACATCCAGAACGTGCGCGTCGATTTGTCGGCACGCGTCACCCGCAGTACGAACTCGCCCACCTCGCAGCCCGCCAGCAGAGTTTCCAGGATGGCGCGGCGGTTCAGCATCTTGGGCAACTTGGCCGTGGCCGCAAAGGCGCCGACGAGATCCTTCACAAAGCGCGCCTTGTCTCCATCCGCCCACAAATCGAACGGCCCGCCAGGCAGCAGCGCCTCGGAATTGACTGCCGTGCTCTCGATGCGTAGCCGCTTGTCCGCCACCATCTTGGGGAACAAGGGTTCGTTATCGACATTGATCCGGTAGGCAGCCACTTCGTTACCGTCGTTGACCGTGACGGCGATGCAGTAGGCCATGACGATCTGCGACCCCATCTCCCCACGGGCCGCGCGAATATTGCCTTCCAGGCGCGTCGTCGCTGCGGTGTCGATGTCGCTGCGCTCCTTGAGCATCTCGCGCACCTTCTCCCAGCCCAGCAGGTCACGCACCTTTTCACGGGCCACCTCAATGCCATCTTTGGACGGCACCGCCAGAACGACGGCATTGCGGTTGCGCGCACGCGGCTTGTCCGGCCCCGTCGTCTCGTCAATGAAGCGCCTGGCCTCGGCGCTCGGCTTGCCATTGCACGCGGCCTTGGGGCCGAGCACGGCATAGTGGAAGTCTTCGTCGTCTTCGATGTCGGCTGGACGCGCTGGCAGCACGTGGACTTTGGCGCCCAGCGTGCGAGCACTTTCAGTGAGCTGTTTTGCCTTGGCGATTTCGGCCTCCAGGACTTCTTCCACGGCCGTCGAACTGACGTTCTGGCGCGCGTCGTGATGCATCTGCTTCAGATTAGGCTTGGAGCCCAGGCGCCACACCTTGGGCAACCCGCCTTCACGGTCGCCGGTGAACGTGTCATCGAGATACCAAGAGGCGTCTGACCAACGCGAGAGCCCCTTGTCCAGCTCGATGCGGTCCGGGGATCCCACACCAATCAGAACCTTCAGCTCGCGCGTGGTCGCGCGCTGGCCAATGGGCTGAGAGTGGAGGAACGTCGCCATCACCGCTTGCTCGATCTCTCGGTGCTGGACACCGAGCAGACCATCCTGTGCCTTGCGCGCATGGGCGAGCTCGGCCTCCAGGATGGCCGTCCAGTTCTGCCGGCGACCTTCGTACTGCTCCAGCTGCGCCACGTTGGCCAACTCACGTGCGGCTACGCTCAAGCCGTCCGCGCCCGGATCGACCAGGAAGATCTGCGGGCCGATCAGCGGCTGTTGGTCCCACTTGACCGCGTCGCGCAAGGCAGAGGCGAGTGTCTTGAGAATACCGCGCGTCTGTTGAAAGCCTTCCAACTGGGTCCACTTCTGGTAGAGGGTTTCGATCAGTGCCGGGTGAAAGGGGTAGGCGTCGGCGTAGCGCTTTTCCTCCGCGGCACGGTTCTTGGCTGTGTAGTCATCGATGGCCTGAATGCCATTCAGTGCCGCGACCACCTGCGCGCCCCACAGAGAACGATCGGTGTAGCTTTCGAGCTTCAAGAGACGGCGCCGCAGAATCTCCGGCACGTCCTGGCTTTCGACCGGCTGGATCCCTTCATCGGCCACGCGCTTGAACTCGTCGTAGAGTTCCTTGCTGATCTGTTTGCCGAGTTCGTCCATCTTGCCCGGATCCGATGCCAGCAATGAGGCCACCAAACAGCATTGCGGCACCTTGGCCACCGCCTGCGTCAGGCTGTGCATGAACTCGCGCATACGACCGATCCACCTCGGATCGGTATCGGCCATCACGCGCACGAACCACAGCACCTCGTCAAACAGGATCAGCACGCCATCGCTGTCCCTGTGGGCGAGCTTGAGCAGATCCTCCATCACGCCGGTGGCCGGCGGGGTGGTGCGCTCCGTGCCGTCATCCTTCAAAAGCTTCATGCCCTCGCTGCCCGCTAGCTGCCAGGCGATCGCACTCCAGGGCATCTTGACTGTTGCCAGGCTTCCGTCGGGCGCAACGACTTCCACGCCTTTTTCGGCGTCCAGGCGGTCGAACACCACAGCCGCCACGCGCGCCTTTGGCAGCCCGCCTTCGAGTGCGCAGTGCGCCTTGAATTGCTGCACCGCTGGAATGTCAGGCAGGCTCGCGGGATCGCGCACTAAGTGCACCAGCGTGATCAAGGAGTGGGTCTTGCCGCCGCCGAAGGTCATGTGCAACTGGCGCACGGCCTTCTCGGACTTGCCCGCCAGGCGGTGGGTGACGTCACGCGCCAGATCGCGCAGCTTGACTGTGGGGTACGTGAGCGCGAAGAACTCCTTCGCATCGTGGTAGACGCCCGGGTTGCGCCCCATCACCACGTCGTACAGGTCCGCTGCAAACTGCTTTTGCGACAGTTCCTGATTAGTGATGTCGTCGCGCAGCTGCACGACCTGGTGCCAGGGCTTGGTGGTGGTTTTGGCCATCGTTGTTCTCCTGATCCTGATTCTTTTTACTCAAGCCCGAGCGGCGCTTGCGCGGTGCTGCCTACAGAGCGCAGATAGTTCTGCAAGCGCTCCAGGATCGAGCACTCGTCCGTGCAGCCTTCCGCGCGACTCTTCTCGATCAAGGCTTGAATGAGCTGCGCGAAGAGTTGGCTGCGGCGCAGTGCGCGGCTGTCCAGATAGTCGTTGACCTTGACGACATCGCCAGCCACCCACAGCTGCATCAGCTTGTGCACCTGGTCGATCAGCGGAATCGCGCGTCCGCTCGCGGTCTCCACACCCAGCGAGCGGTGCTTGCGGGCGCGCCAGTCCTTGAGCTTGTACTTACCGCCACCGCCGGCGGATGTGGTCTCCTCCGCATCACCTTCCTCGTCATCGTCCGAGGGCTCATCATCGTCGACCGCTTGCGCGCCGCCGCTCTTTGCCAGCAGCTCGTACTGGTCGACCAACTCACGCTCCGAGAGGCCACAAGACACGGCGTAGAGGATGCACGGGCCGGCAGGGGCCTCCTTGAGGCCGAAGTCGTTGCGATGCAGCAGGTAATAGGTGGTCACGTCGTCGAGCGGATGGTCGCCGGGCGTGGGCTCCGATTGCCCGTGCGACAGGACACGGCCGACGACGAAATCCACCACGATGCGACGCACATGACCGAGAAATTCGTTAACCGTCATGAGCTGACCGGGCTCAGAGGCCTTCTTGACCGCCGGGTAGCGGCTATAGGCCTCCAGCGCCGGCCCGGTAGCGGCCCAGATGAAGTCCGGGCCACGAATGCCGGCGTCCCAGAAGTCGCGCAACCGGGCGGTGATGCTCGACTCCATCTCCTTTAGCACTTGGGTATCCCAGCCGGCGCGGGCAAGCTGGTCGCGCTTTTTGCAGACCAGCCACACTGACGACGCCAGTGCAGCCGAGCCCTGTGCGCGCATGCGCGCCGCCTGCTCGGTCTGGATGGGCCACGACCCGTCAACGACAAAGCCAGCTTTGATGATGGCCGAGACCAGCGTCTCCCATGCATCGGGCTGCTTGTGCGCAAACACAATGACGAGCCGCCCCTCCGGCCTCAGTGCCGTATGGCACGCCTTGAAGGCCCGGGCCATGCCGTCTTCGTAATTTCGCTTCGAGGCATCACGATTGCCGCCGAACCGTGAGGCATCGTCGATGAGCTCGCCATCATCAGCATCGTTACTCCACTTGGGTCCGAGCGGAGACGAGAAGGCTTGCTTGTAGGCGTCCGAGAGATCAGCCAGCTGACGACGGTCCCAGATGTAGAAATAGTCCATCAGGTCCGAGTACGGGATGGCGTCGTAGTACGGCGGGTCCGTGACGATGACGTCGTAGGCGCCCGCCTCTGGGCACTCGATGGCGCTCTGATTCAGCACCTTGGGCACAGGTGCGCCGGAGTTCGCCGCGCGCAGGACTGTCTCAATCGATTCACCGACGGCATCTAGGCACATCCACCAGCCACCACGCACATCATTGATGGGAGCCGCTTCGCTGAAGTCCCAGTTCATCGGGAGTGCGAAGCGGACGAATGTGTGGCCGATAGCCTCGACGCTGGTGATCCACGCGAGGATACTTGAGTTGAAATCGAGCATGCGGTCGAAGCCGCATTGCAGGAATGCTGACAGTGCTTCAATCTCGTCAGCGTTGTAGCCATGGGATTTAGGTTGCATTCGCGCTTGCCGGATGGCATTAACAAAGCAACCCATGGCTACCAGCTGCCGTGGCGTGAAGAGCTTGTGCCACTGGTCGAGGCCATAACCGTCAACGGAGAAGGCACGGGCGGCACCTGCTCCCCCTTTTGGCGTCGGCTCGATCGGCACCCCAAAGGGTACCTCGGCGAACACGCGCTCGATTTCCTCGCGTGCGGCTTCAGCCATTGCGATCTCGTGTGCCGTCGGCAGCCGATACTCCTTCCCTTTCAAACCTTCGACGACGATCGCCGTCATCACCGTGCCGACGCGTCCGGCGCGACCTTCCAGGCGCAGGTCTTCCATCGTCATGATGGTGCCGCAGCAGGGGCAGGTGACCCCGGATCGGCTCATGGTGCCAGCGCCCAGCTTCTTGTCGTGCTCGCGCCTTTGCGCCGTGTTGCCGCCTTTGGTGGGGACGTCGGGATCGATGCCGAACACAACGCCGGTCTTGTCTTCGCGCGGCCGCATCGTGAGCAGCACGCGCTTGTTGTCCTTCTTGGCCAGCCAACGCGTCTTCAGAAGCGGGACTTCAGCGCGGCACGCCTTGCACGTGACTGTCCTGGCCCACAGGTAGGCCACCGTGGGCTTGGCCACCCAGCGTGGGTTGGCAGGGTTTTCCAAATAGGCGGGATCGAAACCGGTGTTGAGCACCTCGACTTGCGGTTCGCCATCGTCGTTGACCGGAACCAGCTTGCAGGGCTCATCGGTATCGAGCTCAACCCGCCGGTAGGGCTTGAGGCTGCAGTACTCCGCATAGGTCGGATAAAAGCGCGCCAGATCCTTACGCGCGTGTTTGAGCACCCAGCGCCCCCAAGCGCGCACGTGCCAGGCCAGATCGGCATCGAGTTCCTCGGCGGCGACGTCGGGCAGGCCAAACAGATCCTTGTTCTCATTGCGCGCCGCTTGCACCCGTCCGGCAACCTGCCGGGCACGCCGCGCCGCATCCTTGGGCGTCAGCCCCCGGGCCTTGAAGTAGTCTGTCAGAAAATCCTCATCGCGCAGCGCAAACTCGGGCAGCCGGCGTTTCTGGCCGGCAAGCTTCTGCGGATATTCCAGGGTGCATTTGAGGATGAACCACGCCACCGGGTTGATGTCGATGGCGGTCACCTCGCAGCCCAGCCGCATCGCCTCCAGCGGGATGGCGCCGCCGCCAGCAAACGGGTCCAGCACCCGCGGCGCGCGGCCGCCATAGGCCTTGCGGACTTCCTGCCGGAACCACTCCAGATCCGGGCTCGTCTCCCGCCCCCAGCGCAGCACACCGCCTTCGGTCTCCCAGGCTTCGATCTCTTCGACCCTGCCATTGGGCATCTTCTTCTTTTTGGTGGTCTTCTTCAGCACACCGCCCAAGCGCCTGAGCAACTCGTCGCGCTTTTCCTTATCCCCTGGATCGGGGAGCAGCGTGGCGATCAGCGCTGCGCGGCTCGCGGCGAGCGGTCGGCGCGCGGGCCAGATGTGCAGTGTGGAGATGTGGCCATGGCGCACATTCTTCTCGTGCACCGAGTCAATGGAGGTCTGCTTGAGCGGGAAAGCGACCTCGATCAGGCGTTTGTCGCTCATTATTCTTCCTTCTTCAACGCGGTATCGAAGTCCAGCAGATCCTTCGCAATACGCCGCAACTTGATTTCGCCGCGGGTTTCTCTCCCCCGGCCGGTAAAGTAGTCGCCACTCAGGCGCAGACCATTCTGGCTCATTGTGATCGCCAACATGCAGACGCCACGATGTGTTTGCATCGTTGGCGTGGCGAGATTTCTGGGCTCGCACACATATTCGTACTTCAGTCCGACATCTCCCGGCTGCCCTTCGTAGAACGCCGCCATCGTCGTGCGCGAGCGCGAGTGCTCGGTTTCGAGCTCGATGGCCATGCGTGTCCACGTCTGGCACACGCGCACGACGCAAGGCACACTGGTTCCCCCGTTGTGCGAGGTGGTAATGGTCCCGACCCAGGTGCCGTTGAGATTCTTCAACGTAGACAGCCAGCGCCAGCCCCAGCGCTCATACAAAAGCACCATCCCGCCGTAGATTGCGCCTGCCGAGAGTGCGGCTGCATCGATATACCCGGCCACGGGTGGCAGCATGGCCATCTCACGCAGAAGGCTGGCCGCACCAATGGCCAGAGCACCGAAGGCGAAATACACCTTCGGTCCTCGGAAAGGGTTATCAGATACGTACCCGTGCATCGGCTATCTCCACTGGTTCCACATCTGGATCAAACCAGCAATGAAGTCGCGGGCGTTTGCCTCGGTCCACTGTCCGTCACCGAACAGGCGCTGAATGCCGTTCTGGCAGACGAAGTTCGCGAGGTCTGCGCGACTCAGCCAGTTCACGACGTTGACGAAGGTGCTCCCGTAGCTGCTACCGAACTGTTGGTCAGGCACGTTGTATAGCAGGCACTCGATGGCATGGGACGATGCCGTCCCGATCCGGATCAGGCCGTTGTCCTCCATCCAGCCGCGGGCGTTTTTGAAGATGCGGACGGTCGGCTTGTACCACTGGTTCGTCCGCTCATGCTTGGCCACGCCGTTGTCGTAGGACTGCTTTGGGAAACTGATGACAGAGTGATTGCGTTGCACATCCCACAGCCAGATACCATCGATGTACGTGGCATCGCTCAGGAAGGTCTGTGGCGGACGATAGAGTCGATACTCCAAGCACGGCACGACATCAGCTGGGATGTTGTTAGCCGTCCTCGGAATCTTGATGCTCTTCCCACCTTCGGTGATGTTGTGGTTCGGGAAGGCACGCTGGATGGCGCTAGAGACATCGCGACGGAAATCGGCCAGCGTGTATGGCGCGTCCCGATGGCATGCCTTGACCTTGGCCTTGGTGAGCTCGTCGAGTTGGTCGTAGTCCGGTTGGAACGTGTCTTCGAGCTTGACCACCACATCCACGTCGCTGTCACCACGGATGTTCGTGCTGTTGCGGTATGAGCCCTGAAGGAACACGTCGAAGTTCCGGACGGACAACGTGGTATCAGCTTGCAACGCATCTCGGATTCGCTGGTAGATCGCGGATGCGGACGTCACTGCACCCTGATGCGACCAGGTTTCCAATTGGCTTTCGGGAATTGCCATGCTTGCTCCTTACTCCGACGCGCTGCGAACGATGTCGCTGTATCCGATCACTACGCTGCCACGTGCCTTGGCGATCAGCTTTGCAAAGGGATCCTGCACTCGCAGCAAGCGGGGCTGGGCGCCACCGCAATCGAACACGGCGTACAGCCAGTAGCGTTCACGCAGGATGCAGGCGCGTGCCCATTCGTTCTCGGTCAGCTCGATCTCGCCGACTCCTGCACGCCCTTTGACTTCGATGCCGCGTTCCTCGCCAGGCCGTTTGGACAGCAGGTCAAAGCCCGGGTAGTCCGTGAGCCCAGCCAGACGGGCTTTGTCGGGCGTTGACACGTCGCGCACGTCCGCACCCTGCGCTGATTCGAAAGCAATCGCCACTTCCATGGCGATGCGCTCGACCTCGGCGTCGCGCGCCTTGATGTCTTCGGGATCCGTAGAGGGCTGCACCAGCGCGGAGGCCAGGATTTCCACGCGGCCAGGCTGGATCAGCTCTACCTCGCGACGCGCTTGAAGCAAGGCCTGCTCACGGCGCTGCGCGAGGCTTCTCTGTTGCGCCTTGATCCGCTCCAGCTCGGCTGCCGCTGCCCGGTTGCCGTCACGGGCTTTCTCGGTGAAGCGCTTGCGCGCGGCGGCCAGCTCCGACTCCTGGTAGTCGAACGCCCGTTGCAGATACTCCTCGGTCTCCGTGAGGCGCTGGGTCGCTTTCATGCGCTGTAGCTCGGCCAGCTGGCCGACAACTTCGCGCTGAATGTGTTCCTGCGCGGCCAGCCGCCACGTTTCGCTTTGGGCGAGAAACACCACGCTGCCAGGACTGGGTTTGTCGGTCGGTTTGAGGAGCAGTAGGTGCTCGACGGGCGTCCCGATCAGACGGCCATCGGCGTATTGCTTGAGCCCGACGAGACGTTGTTCGATGACCTCAGGCTGGAGAAACGCGGGCAAGCCGGGATCCACGCCACGCTCCACGCTGACGCGGGCGACATGAAACAGGTAGGGTGCGGTGGCACTGACGTCGGTGAAGACGGCGCCGCGCAAAGCATCGCGACGGGCGCGCTCAATGGCTAAGGCCGAGAGACGCTCGAAAACGGGTTCACCCGGGTGCAGAAAAACAGCATCGCGCCCATCGTCAGGACGGTAGACGGTAAACCGGCTGCGCGCCGACTCTGGGTAGGTCTCGAGCACCGGGAGGAGGCTGTCGAGCACCCCCCGCTTGCGTGGTCGGATGAAGAAGGCGCCATCGAGATCGCCGACAAGGTCGATGCCAATGACCGGCGCGGCGTGCTCGAGATACCGCCGGACGTACCCCGGCAAAAGGCGGCGCATCTCCTCGATGGCCATGGCCTCGCGCAGTTGGGGCAGGTCGATGCGGACGTCGCCGCCCTTGCCGTAGAGGGACGCCTCGCGGGCCTCGATGGCCTTGATCTGCTCCGGCGTGAGCTGGCCGGCGAGTTCGAGCGCCTTCTTGTCCGCTTCGTCATCCGACTCGATGGCCCGCTGGATGTACTCCGTGATGGCCATACCCTCGAAGATGCGGCCGACCACATCGAACACCTTGTCCGAGCCGAGCTGCTTGCGGATTTCCTCCAGCTTGTCCAGCAGCGTCTTGATGACACGGCCTTCTCGCGTCTTGCCCGCAACGAGGTTGATGATGGCAACGCGGTCTCGCTTCTGGCCGTAGCGGTGAATCCGCCCCATGCGCTGTTCCAGCCGCGCCGGGTTCCAGGGCACGTCGTAGTTGATCAGGATCCAGCAGAACTGCAGGTTGATGCCCTCGGCTGCCGCATCGGTGCCGATGAAGAAGCGGGCCCCTTTGCCATCGGCGTCATGAGGTCGTCGGAAGCGCTCGACCTGAGCGTCGCGCTCCTCGAAACTCAAGCCGCCGTGTATGTAGGCCACCTGGTCGGCGTAGCCCATGCCCTCAAGGCGCCGGACGAGAAACTCGAGCGTGTCGCGGTGCTCGGTGTATATGATGACCTTCTGGTCACGGTACTGCAGCGAGCGCAGCAGTGCCGCCATGCGCTCAAACTTCGACTCTTGGCCGCTCGCGTGAACGGCCTCGGCGAGTGCGATCAGCTCCTGCACCTGGTTGCGCTCGTCGATGAGCTCCGCGAGGCTGGTGGCGATGAAGGCGCCCAGCGCCTCCGCCTCGCTCTCCTCGTGCTCTTCGACGCCTGCCGATTCGGTTTCCTCATCAGCGGTCTTCGCGGCCAGCACGTCCACCAGCCGTCCCTCGCGGACCTTGCGGTTCAGGCGCTCTTGTTGGATGCGCAGGTCTTCCTCAGGCACCCGACCGGATTGGATGTCATCGATCAGCGCGTCGAGTTTCGCCAGGCGATTACGGAACGAGCAGAGCAGCGCCCAAGTGCTGCTGGCCATGCGCCGCTGGAAAACCGTCATGGCGAACCGCGCGGCTTGGCGGTTCAACAGCCGCGCCTGGTTGTAGTAATGGCGGATGTACGCGGTCGTGCGGTCGTAAAGCGCCTGCTCGCTGATCTGGCCTTGGGTGAGGTCGTAGCTCACTGTGTCGCAAAGGCGCTCGGGATAGAGCGGCTTGCCACGGAGGTCGACCATCTCCTCCTTGACCCGGCGGATGAAGTAGCGCTCGCGCGACTCGCGCGGAAACTTGGCGAAGGCGGTCTCGGTACTGAACAGCTCCGGCTCCAGCAGCCGCCACAGGCAGTAATACGGGTACTCCTTGCCCATGTGGGGCGTGGCGGTGAGCAGCAGCAGGTGGTGGGCCGCCCACGGCATGCGCCACTCCTCGGGTAGTTCGCGCACCCCGGCGATGGCCTCGGCCAGGCGATACCGGTCTGTCGCCCTGAAAGTCCCATCCAGGTCGCGGTTCGCCGAGAGCTTGTGCGCCTCGTCGAACACCACCAAGTCATAGGGCACGACTTGAGGGTCGCGCAGCGCATTGAACAGGCGCGGTGCGCGGAGGCTGTCAATGCTTACCACGACGAGCTCGCTGCCAGTCCCGGCGAACGGATTGCCGTCTTTGGCATCGTTGCCGGTCACGATCTTGAACGGCAACTGGAACAGCTTATGCAGTTCGCGGTACCAGTTACCCACCAGACCGGCTGGCGCCACCACCATGACGCGCCGGATCGTCCTGCGTGACAGACTCTCGCGGACGTAGAGCCCGGTCATGATCGTCTTGCCGGCGCCAGCGTCATCGGCCAACAGGAAGCGCAGACGGTGCTGGGGCAGCATGCGTTGGTAGACCGCGATCCGCTGGTGCGGCAGCGGGTCGATTTCGCTGATCTCGGTCGCGAATGCCGGGTTGAACAGATGTCCGTAGGACAGCCGCTCGCCTTCAACAAGCACGCGCAGCGCATTCGCGTCCCCGAGGAAGTCGAGCCGGGGTGACGTATCGTCGGTGTCAGGAGGTGTCGCACTCCTGCTGGGCTTCCCCGACCCCGCTGAATGACCACCTGACCGACCCGCAAGCTCCCGCAACTTGGCCAACCCCATCGCGGAGGGCTTGGACTGCCCGTTCTCCCACCGATTCAGGGTGACGAACGAGACGCCCAGCAGATCTGCGAACTGCTGTTGCGTGAGGTCCAGGGTCCTCCGGAGATGGCGGATCTGCTCGGGACTCATGTTGCGCTCGCGTGCTCCATGGTTGGCTTTATATCACACGATATATCGCCACCGCAAGGTCAGGCGACTTGGCTTTCAACGCCGGCAGCGGCCTGATGAGGGTCTCGTCTACATTCGGGATCACCCACCATGACCAATGCCCATCGATTGACAGCGGCCCAGTACGAAGCGGTCCGACTGGCAGCATCGCGCCTGAGCCGGGCGTTCGAACCGTTGCCTTCGTACATCAGGGGAGCTGCCAGGCAGTCGATGCTGACGGCGCTGGTCGCCAGCGGCTACGTCAGCAAGTGCTACTTTCCGGGGCATGTCGAATACGTGCTGACGGACTTGGGGCTGGCCTGCCTGGCCGGAGTCGACGCTGCCGCGGTGCAAAGAGCGCCTGGCGAAACCTCCGCTGCCGCGCCCGATTCCGCGGTGTCACCCGCTCAGCACGGATAAGTGGTTAGACGTGGCGATAGACTCCGCCGCACGGCCCACCATCTCCTACGAACTCCGCTGACGCACGCAGACTTCCTCGGAAGCCCGCAGAAGCGAAACGGCAGGCCACGCCGGTAGAGCCGAACCGTCACGCGCCGCTTGACGGTTCCCTGGCGATTTCAGGCCGCGCCCTCTGACGCGAGCCGGCGAAGGCGCTCCGACTCGGCACGGGCTTCGGCCAGCAACTGGCCCCAGTCCGACGGTAGACGGCCGCCGTCGAGCATCCTGCGGAACACCCGGTAGGCGTCGTCAGCGCTGTCGTAGGCCCGCTTCGTGTCCTGGTCGTTGACCCAGGCGTAGACGATCACCCTGGCCCGGGCGTGGTAGCGGAAGAACAGCCGATACTGTTGGAAGAACTTGGCCCGGAACCAGTGCTTGTGCTCGTCGCCGAGCGTATTGCCCTGGCGGTACTCCGGCCGCGTGGGGTCCTGAGGGATCACGTCGAACGCCAGCTTGGCGATGGCCGCCAGGCGCTGGGTGGCGTTCTTCTTGACGTAGCCCACCGGATCCTTGCGCTCGAGCGCCTCGACCTGCGTGGTCAGGGCGTCAAGCTGGTCGAGGAAGATCGGGTGGGCGAAGAGGGCCCAGCCGTTGACGACCAGCGGGGCGCCGCTCATTCATCATCCGCCGACAGCGGAGCTTCGAGATCGACCTCGACACCGCCGACCAGCGCCTGGATGCGCTGCGCGAGGCCGGTATCCACGGCCTTCAGCCGCTCCGGATGCTCGGCCATGTCGCGGGCCAGGAAGCCGAGGAACGGCATCAGCGCGGGGTCGTCGCCATCGCCGGGGGCCGCGCGCGTGAGTACCACCTCACCGTTCGGACGGATGGTGTAGTGGATCTTGTCGCGCTTGCCCAGGCGCAGCGCGCGACGCACGGTTTCCGGCACCGTCGTCTGGTAGCGGTCGGTCAGCGTCGATTCGGCTTCGAGGGTGGCGGGCATGGGCGGTTCTCCGGCTATGAACGGGACAATCATAATGCATTTGCATTGCTAAATCAATGCAATTGCATTGCAGCGACGAGCGCCGTGATCACTTGTCAAGCGCGACTCGACGACTGCCTGCGGGGCATGAGGCGGGCGATCTCCCAACGGAAGATCTCCTCCACGTCGAAGCGGATCACCTTCCCGCCGCCGAGGGTGTAGTGCGGGACCCCCAGCGCCTCGCGCTCGGATCGGTGCGTGAACCAGTAGCTCGGCAGATCGGTCACCTGCCTGATCTCGTGTTCGGTGAGTAGCAGTTTCTCCCTCGGCCGAGCCCATGAGGCGGCCGCTTGCTCGATGGCCTCTTCCCGCGCCCTGGGGCGCGACACGGACAGAGCGCTGGCCCCGTCTGATCGACGGCGGATTTGCGCATGGCGCTCGAACCGCTCGACCTCGCATACCAGATAGCGCGGGTGCTTGCCGATCCGCCACGCCGGTGGGCCGATGCCTTCGGCACTCCAGCGCTGCAGGGCCTTCGGCGAGAGGTTCCACCGGTGGAGCAAGGTCGCTTCGCTCAGGATCGGGTACTGGATGTCGATGATCCGGGGATCGGGTTCGGGTTCACGCGTGGCGGGGCGGCTGCGGCGACGCGCCTGGCCGACCCATGCATCAGCCTCGTGATTCATCGTCGGCCTCCCCCAAGGCTGCTTCTGCGGCCTGCAGACTGCCGTACTGCGCGATCAGCGCGAATGCTTCCTTCAACGTGTAGCGCATCGGCTCGGGTTGAGGCGGCTCAGGGTCGGGCGCCGGCTCAGGTGCTGGTGCCCGACTCGGCAGCGGCGGCAGTTCGTCGCGGACGGGTTCGCCTTGTCGCTGTGCCTGCTCGTAGTCCAGGATGTCGGCGAGGCGGTAGCGCACGACTTTCGACAGCTTGATGTACCGGGGGCCCCGGTTCTCGCTGCGCCAGCGCTGCAAGGTCTTGATGCTGATGGCCCATCGTTGGGCCAGCTCGATTTCGGTGAAGGCGGGGTCGTTCGACATGGTCTGCTCCGCTCGGGCTGCTGCGGCAGACCATTACGGCGCTGTTCGCGCGACAAGCCAAGGCGACATGGCGGGTGTGGCCGTGTGCGGGCGAGTTCAGGGAGGCCGATCGGGGAGATCGAGGAAACCCGGGTGAATCAGCGGGCGAGGGATATGTCCCTGCCATCCTCCACGCGGCCCGCGTTCGATGGAGAGTGCTCAGACTCCTACGGATCGCGGGTTAATTTGTTTGTGAAACTCCACCACCACCCATCAGCGCCCAACCCTAATCGGTTGGGCGTTTTGCTTTTGGCAAAGCTTCGCTTTCGTTGGCGGGTTCCGCGACACCACGCGGGGGTCGGCGCCGGTCTGCATGCGCCACGCCGTGGCCGCCCGGCATGCTGACGTCGCGGCTGAAGTGCTGATCGGGCACAGCTGCGGCCTGCAGCGGTTCCTTGATGCGCACGGGCAGTCGCCGCTTGCCGCGCCTGGGTTGGTTAAGCCGTAGTTCGCAGTGTACGTGCCAGAGCACGGTTTTTCGGGGAGGCTACACAGATCGTGGCCGACCGTCTGAACGGAGAGCAAGGAGCTCCTCAACACAAGGT
>Ga0209721_1000394_pt1 | contig 40597 bp, 38 predicted proteins | sample TshhotsprinmetaG_FD_184139 | JGI IMG/M metagenome (GOLD analysis project Ga0209721, IMG submission 184139) | Hot spring microbial communities from South Africa to study Microbial Dark Matter (Phase II) - Tshipise hot spring metaG (SPAdes)... | ecosystem: Environmental > Aquatic > Thermal springs...
TCCGAGTTCAGCCATTAGCTCTTTCGCCCTACCTTCGTGCCCTATTTTGCCGAGGATTATCGCCTTCTCCGGCGGATCATGCAAAATGGCTTGAATCTTTTTTATGAGAAGTTCTTTGTTCATTTATTCATCCTCTTCGCTTCCATGTTTTATTGTTTCTAAAAGGTAATTAAATGAAACGACATAAGAGCCTTTTATGCGCTCAAAAATATTCCTTGACTCCTCAAAAGTATATGTGTGCACCAGACAATTACGGTCTTCTATCATCTTTAACCATGGTTCTTCATTATCAATCAAATTGTTTGCAAAGGCGTTCTTAAATGTATCTTTCGGATTATTATGTGAAACAATACCTTTGTCGGCAAGATATTCCTTTATGAGTTTCCATGAAAGCTCATAGCACAGCTCAAAACGTTTTATAGAGCCGTCAATATCGAGGTCATCCACTGATTCTTCTACCGCAATTTTGAGGTTTTTAAACGCCTTTTCAAAATCATTTAAAAATCTCTTAACTTTTTCTCTCATATATCACTACCCCTTCCTTCTGGATTTTTGTCTTCAATCGATCATTCGCTCCTTTTAGATCAACAATGTCTATTGCTCCTGATAACGACGGCAGACTTCCCAATTGTTTTTCGGTTTGAATTGCAATATCAGTATCTGACCTGCGGTGAAAATCGCCCCTTGCTTTTGAGCCAAAGAGAATAATTTTTTGAGGATCGGTCTGTTTCACTATCTCATTCTTCATATGCCCAAGTGTATCGGGTATTGAGAGTATATATTCTTTCCCTTTATTTTTAAGTTCAGTCCAGAATTCATCAAGAATGCCGTAATCCGGTTTTTGAGTATTTGTGCCTGCTTTTATGACACCTCCATGGGGCAGCAACTCCCCCGAAAGTCTTATAACCACCCAGTAGAATTTATTATTTGCCTTGATAACTTTGAAGATAATCGGAGAACTCCTTCTGGCAAACTGGTCATTACCTGCCCTTCCTGTTACAGTTGTCTTACTTGTTCTATGAATAATCGGAAAACCAAAAGAGGCTGTATCAAAAATTCTTGCTTTATTGTTGTCTCTAAATGTTTTAAACCCTGTCGTTCCTAAAGCGTCTCTCCATGTTTCGAAATGGTCATTGCTGATTACAAATCGTGAAAAACTCAAATTGGAATATTCAGATGCAAAATCAGTTTTATTAATTATCTGTTGTTTGGCTGATTTGAAATTATCTATTAGCCATTTTGCAGCTTCATCAGAGTTATTGCCTTTGGGCACAAAATCTAATCCCATACTGTTAATAATTCCATTTGCATCCTCTATGCTTGTAACAACCATATTGCCTGCTCCACGCCTTGTTCTGGTTCCTAAAGCTCCAAGATGGATCAATGCCCAGAGAGATGCAGACACGATTTTTAAATAATTTTCATCTTGTGAAGATATGATTATCTTAAATTTGCTCCCATCAGGGAAATACGGACGCTCTCGTCCTTGCTGCATAAAAGTGGAGTAAAACATATATCCAACAGGATCTTGTCTTCCTTGACTATTGAAGCGGAGCACCGGTTGTTTGTCAGGCTGAGTAACTCTAATAGAAAACCTTGAACCGCCTATTTTCTCATCTGGAGCGCCAAAAATACTTGATTCTTCATCTAATAATTTTTTTGTGTTATTTTCTGCCCTTATTGCCCGCCACCAGAAGCGCAGTAGCCCCTTGATGCTTGCAGCGCGCAATTCTGCTTTGCTCTGATTTGCGCCAGATAAAAACATCGGCGTGATTGTCTCAATCTCAAATGTAATTTTCTTCATCCATCACCCCTCCTTCCCCGCATAATACAGCAATGCCCCTAATATCACAGTTTGGTATTCTCTCTGATTAAAGTTTGCCATTTTTACCCCTCTGCCTGTTTGATATTCATAATTATGCTATTTTTAATCAGATTCTTCAACAAAAGAAATGTTTCGGAAATGTTTCTATCCCACCACTTTATCTTTATGAATAAGCAAGATGCCGTCTTTTTTTGCAATCTCTATCATCCTTAGTGTAAAACCGCTTTTGCTAAAAAGTATGAATCTGTCCTTCCTTTCTGCCTTATGCCAATCAAATTGCTGAGACTTCCTCAATAGGTCTTTATAAATGTTTTCTCCGACCTTTTTATTGCTCCATTTGCATTCTCCAAGGTATGCTGTCTTTGTTTCCTCATCAAGGGCGACAATATCTATCTCATCCTCTCTTGACCACCACTTGCCGATAGTAGTGTATTGCATAAACCCATCCGCCATCAGGTTTCTGCACAGGTCAAGACAAACATTTTCATAAACTGTTGATACATAGTCTTCAAAGGAGTCTTTTACGATTTTCAGGACATGATCCCGTCTGCCTATTTCCAGTTTGCTCCTGTTCGGAAACACATATCTAAACCAGAAGCCAAAAAATTTGTCATGCAGCCGGTAAAGCCCGTGTTTGCTTTTTTCAGGAATCTTTTCTGTGATAGGTATGTCTTTTTCCACAAACCTGAGCCCCTTTAATATATCAAGGTATCTTGAAACAAGGCTCTTTTCAAATCCAGTATCATTGATGATTTCCGAAAGTTTCCGCTTGCCCTGAGCAATAGCCCTTAGAATAACAAAATAGTTTCTCGGCTCTCTCAGTTCTTCCCTCAAGATGTATTCAATTTCATTATATAGAAAGGTCCCTTTATCAAGTACAAGCTCTGCTATATTTGTGAATATATCATGTTTGGGATTGAGTTTCTCAATGTATGCAGGCACAGCTCCAAAAACAGCGTATATTTTTACGAGTTCGTCAAAAGTTCTGCCAGGGAAAAAATCTTTCAAGGCATTAAAGGGCATCTCTTTAATTTCCATTGATGCAGTCCTTCTGCCGTAAAGAGGCGCCTTATGAAAAAGGATTTCCTTTTCCATCATTCCAATGCTTGACCCCATAAAGTATTAAAAAAATTGTTGTTTTCTTCAGATACTCGTCTATCCCTTTCTGGAACATCGAGGATATGGCAGGCTTTGCATTGACAAGATACGGGAATTCGTCAATAACTATCACCAATCGTTCGTGTTTGTCTCTTATATAGGAGAAGAACTGATACCAGTCTTTAAAGCCGGCATCAGTAAGTATGGGGTCTTTAAAGTATTCTCCAACAATACGGCCAATGTTTTTTAGTTGTTCCATTTCAGAAACACTGTCTGCAAGAAAATATATCGCCTTTTTGTCTTTGATAAATTCCTGCACCAACCTCGTCTTACCGATGCGCCGCCTGCCATAGATAGGCACAAATTGAAATTTAGGGATCTTATAGAGTTTTTTGAGAAAAGAGAGTTCGTTCTGCCTGTTTACGAATTTCACAATTTCTCCTGCATTTTAGTATAATTATGATTAGTATAATTAAATTATACTTTTAGGCAATATCGACTTCCCCACATCATGCAGCAGCGCAGCGAGGATTACTGTCTGATATTCTCTTTGATTAAAGTCCTTTGTTTCTAATCCTATATCCACTCTATCTCCACCTCTTTTTCGAGTTGTTTAAACTCAGGATCGCCTGTAATTATTACTGCTCTTTCTCTGATTGCGGTTGCGGCTGCGAAACAATCAGCATAAGACATCGAAAATCTGCTTTTAATTCTTAAAGCTTCAAGAACTTCATTCAGCGAGTTTGACAATGATGTTATCGGCAAAGATGGAAGGATGACATTTATAAAATAATCTGCCGCCTGCATTCCCCTCTCCTTTGCTACAATATAATAAGTTTCTCCAATATTTATGTCATTCATAATGAACCCGGAAGCATCCGATAAAAAATTTTTTTTTACTGCTTCATATCCTTTTTCTTTTTTGAGATACGCCAGCAGTGCGAATGAGTCGAGAAGTTTTTTCTTCTTCATGCTTCAATTCCTCCTTCCTTTCTCTAAGCAGCGCCTCTGTGAGAGATGAACCTTCACTAAAAATGCCGCAAAAATGCTCTACCGGGTTATCAGGCAGGGGATGGATCTCTATATGATCGTTTATGACTTCAACCAGTACTTTTGAACCGGGTTTAATGCCGACTTTTTCCCTTGCTTCTTTGGGTATGACTACCTGCCCTTTTGACGAAGTCGTCAGTATAGACATTTGTAAAACCTCCATTATATTGTAAAACCAATATTTATAAGTTTAACTATAAATATATTATTAGTCAAATTTATTTTTGTAGTATCTATTTTTAGATTTTCTTGCTATCTGTTATCTTTATTCTTCCCTTTTCCACTCTCACTCCGTATCTGCTTCCACCATAGCGCCTCTGGGTTGTAATCATAAAATATGGGAGTAATATCTCATCATTAAGATGGTCTTTAATGGCATTGTTAATTTTGCTTATATTCTGTCTGATAATCTCTGGTTTTATGCCTTCTTTCCATTTATCTAATAATTCTTGTTCTTTAAATGGCTTTCTCCCGCAAATCACGGAGTAGTCTTTGGCTGCCCTTTCGAGAAATGGTTTAGTAGTCATTTCAACTAATGGGATAAAACACTCTTTACAGTCAGTGCAGTAAACTCTCTGTGGATAAAAGCAATTTTCTAACTTGCGCCTTACAATCGATGTATAAAGCATCATGTGCACAGGAATCATTTCTACAAGTGTATCGCCAATATAGATGGAGGGTTCATGTAATTTAATGTATAAGTTGGGCTGAATTGTTGCTATATCGATTTCTTTTTGTCCCTCTTCAACAAGCTCTTTAAAACCTTTTTCGTTTAAAGATATCTTATTACTCAATCTTATAAAAGGAAGTTCTGCGAGGTAGATATTTGCATTTTTAGTGTTTAGCTGCCTTATAGACCCATCAGGCAATCTGCACTCGATGTTTTTGTCCTTAACAGGTTTATAAAAAAAATTGGGATTTGATTCAAACTCAGGGGTCACAAGAACGTGATACAATTTATCCCATGGGCGCGCAAAAAGCTGCATGGCAGCGCCAAGATAAAATGACATGGTCTTGCGGCCTCCTGCCAAAGAGCAGTGAAGTCTCGATGCCGAATCCAATGTTTTATCTTTTATCAAGTTTGTAATCGCGTCGCCTATAATTTGATTTTCGATGTCGTTCTTGATATCTTCAAGGGGGGTCCCGCTGCTATCTTCCGGGATTATGAAGGAGTCTTTGGTTAATGGTATAGTCGGGATTTTATATTCCTTACAGAGACTCTCTAAGATGCCCCCTTCAATCAATGCCTTTTCAGCTATCTCTTTGCCCTTAGTAGTGGTTACAATGTAAACCTCCGAGGGGTAGATAGGGGGCTCCTTTTTGGCAAGTACACTAATGGTTTCAGTAATTATATGAGGCGTTGAGCCAATGATGAAAATTAGTATTTCCTTAAACATAAGTTAAGTATACAAGAAAAAATCTCTAAGTGAAGAAAAGAAATATTTCCGAAATGTTTCTTAATGAAAATTCTAATTAGTATTGTTTTCATAGGTGTTTTTCCTTTATCCCTGCATACGCACAGATGAAGGTTTTGAAAAAATAATCGGACTTTTTCACAAATATTGTTAGCCTTGAAACGCTGCTATTAACGAGATAAAAACCTATTTTGAAAGTATGTGAAAAAACATAGTTATTTTATCCACAAAACACTCCTGCACATCCAGTTTGTTAAGTATTTGACCGAAAGCCTGAAAATCCTTTAAAATCAGTTGAGCGAGAGTGGCGGAACTGGCAGACGCGCTGGACTTAGGATCCAGTGGGGAAACCTGTAGGGGTTCAACTCCCCTCTCTCGCACCAAATCTAAAGCTTGCCTGTTGTCATAGTAGATAAAACTGTTTCGAGTCTCTTGGATTCCTCTATTATCTGCTGCACATAAGACCACTCTTTGGAGGTGGGAGCAAGTATTTTCTCAAGTCTTCTGGCAAAGCCGCCCAGAATTGTAACAGGATTTCTGATTTCATGAGCCACTGCCTGAAGTGTTTCAAAGACTATTGGTTCTTTGGCTGCTGTTTTAATGGTGCTGAAGGCAGGAGGGCTTTTTTGATGCATTGATTCTACCTGGCAAGAGAGTTTTCTGAGTGAGTCATGTGCCTTTCCGACAAGAAATTCAATATCACTCTGTCTGTTTATATTTATTTTCATGCTCTCTGCGATTGACTCAACGGTATTGAATGACTCAACCATAATCTCTGTAAGAATTTCCTGATTTAGGTTATATTCATTTTGAGTTTTATGATAGAAGGTGTTCCAGTCAATTTCTTTGTATATCATGAAATTTGAACATTGACGGGCAATCTCAGAAACAAAACTCAAGGGCGTAAAACCACTGTATGGTGAATTGGGGTAAAATTTCTGGCATTCGACAATAGGCTCGGGAAGTTTCCAGAACCTGAGTGCAGCCTCTCCTGCCTTTCTGTGATTTATTCCATACCTTTGCTCTTCATGAGCAAGCAAGTCTTCAAGCGGGTAAAGTTTTACTTTAAAATCTCTGTCCTTGTCTTTAATAAAAAGATCAAAAAGTATCAGGATGCCTATTTCAGAGACAAGCCCGGCAACAAATGCTTCGTCAGGGTGGCAGCTCTTTAAGTTTTGAGCTAGAACACGAGCCAGAAGAGCTTGGTAAAGTGAAGTCTTCCAGAATTGTTCATAGTCCATCTGTTCATGTTTTTCCAAGGGAAATGTGTCTCTAATAGAGATGGACAAAGCCATCAGGCGGATGTGATTGCAGCCGATTCTCATAACCGCATCTTCTATAGTGGAAACGGCAGTTGGTATTCTGTAAAAGGGGCTGTTGGCAAGTTTGAGCAGCCGCACTGTTAGCGCTGGGTCTTCTTTTATAAGCATTGACATGTCATACAAAGACGCCTTTTCATCGGAAGCCATTTCTATAAGCTTAAGGGCTATTGATGACAACGGCGGCAGGTTGTAGCCCGAGCTTATTTTACGGATTATTTCATTTTCTGCTGTGTTCATAATTAAAATCTAACAGAATAGATATGCTATGTCAATAAAAAGACCAAAAACCTAAAATGGCGAATGATGATCCCTTATGCCCTCTCTCACCTTGCGGCTGGGGCGAGGGGGTAAGTAAATCAGTTATTTTTTCACCCTAACCCTCTCCCCTCAAGGATGAGAGGACTTTTTGCAAACTTCTATTGCCGAATTTTGAAAACAACCCCTGCCAAGTAATGCATGATGATAGGTTTAACTTGCCTTTAGAGAGGCATATCTATTTTTTCAAGAATTGTTGAAATCGGTATTTCCAGAAGACATTTTTTATCGAGGCAGTTCATTGAAATTGCCTCGCTGCAAGGCGAACACATTAGCCCGGATGAAATTACTTCAACATTATCGCCTACAGGTCTCCATAAGATAGGGTTTGTCGGTCCGAATATCACTATTACTTTCCTGCAAAATAATGATGCAAGGTGAGATACCCCGGAATCATTGCCAATATAGATGTGTGAGATATTCAAAAAGGCAGCGATGCCAATTAGTTCGTTATCGGAAATATGAATCATATCCTTTTTGCCGCTAATGAAGTTGTTAATTTCTGTCTTGGTTGTCTCGCTCTCAACATGACCGGTAAATATAATTACAAAGGCTTTATAATCTCTCACGAGTATTTCCGAAAGTTCGAGATAGTATTCGAGCTTCCAGCATTTTCTCGTTCCTCCGCTGCCGGGATGGATACATATTAAGGGGCGTGCATCGGAATATCCAGCATTGTAAAGTGCTTTGCGAGCCTCTTTAAGATAGACTTGCGGGATATGTGGAGAGGTTTTTGGATGCTCGTTATCTATCTCATTATCTGTCATACCTATCATGGTTTTAAGCTGTCTCAATCGGTATTCAGCAATATGCATAATCGAATTCTCTGGCGGTATGGTCTTTATAACCTTAGTATCCGGCAGTAAGGTCTTCAGACTGTTTGCGATAACCGAATTCTCTTGTGAAGTAAAGACGAAAGCCTTTTTAAACCCACTTAAAAACTTTTTTAAAGCGGCATTCGGTTGTGCGGTGTATAAAGACAGATACATAGCCCTGTCAGTCCCCGACATATCTTGGACAATCCCAAGTTGTTTAAAAAAGATGCCGATTTCAGATTTTGCTGCGAGATGAAGGAATTTTGAAGTCTTATGTATTAAATTAATGGCAGGTAAAGATAGCAAGACATCCCCAAGCGCGCCATCGTGATGAATGAATATATTAAATTTCATTAATGATAATTTTGTGCCGCATTGCTAAAAATCGGAGCGTTTTCTTGGAATCCATAATTTTATAGTTATAAGGCCTATAAGAAATCCCCCGATATGGGCAAACCATGCTACTCCTCCCTGCTGGTCAAACCCAAAGCTTACGAAACCAGAAATGAACTGGATCACCGCCCAGAAACCGATAACAAAGAAAGCTGGCAGCTTTATTATCTGCCAAAAAAAACCGAAAAATATTATCGTGAAAACCTTTGCCTTAGGAAATAAAAATAGATAAGCCCCAAGCACTCCCGACACAGCCCCGCTTGCGCCTATCATGGGTATTATGGATTCAGTATTAGTTATGGCATGGGCATATGCAGCGAAAACTCCCGAGAAGAGATAGAAAATTAAAAATCTCAGGTGCCCGAGCACATCTTCAATATTATTTCCGAATATCCACAGATAGAGCATATTGCCGCCAATATGAAAGAACCCGCCGTGCAAAAACATTGATGTAAATATAGTTATAACAGGATGAACAGGCTGTGTTGTTTGAAAAGATGTCAGATTTTCTGGAATAGCGCCGAAATAGTAAGCTATTTTCTGAATACCTAATGGTGAGGTTAGTTCCCAGATAAAGGCAACACAATTAAGAACGATTAAGCTGATGGTCACATATGGAAAGATGCTCGTAGGGTTGTCGTCCTTAAATGGAATCATCTTTTTGCTCTTATCCTTGGGTCAAGAAGTGCATAAGAAATATCCGCAATGAGGTTGCCAATAAGCGTAAGGACAGAGCCGATCACGAGTATTCCCATGATAGTGGGGTAATCCCTCGACATTGCAGACGAGTAAAAAAGCTGCCCCATGCCGGGTATAGAGAAGATAGTCTCAAATATGACGCTGCCTCCAATAAGCCCGGGGATAGAAAGCCCAAGAATTGTAACGACAGGCAGGAGGGCGTTTCTTAAAGCATGGCGTATTATAACATCTTTCTCTCTGAGTCCTTTTGCCCTTGCGGTTCTGATGTAGTCCTGCCGTATAACCTCTAACATGCTTGAACGGCAGTATCTGCTCAGACCAGCTATGCCGCCAAAGGCGCTGATGCCCACAGGCAGTATCAGGTGTTTTATCCAGTCAATTAGACGTTCAAAATAGGTCATCTCTGATACATCAATGCTTTGTATTCCGGAGATGGGAAGCCATCCAAGAGTAACGCCAAAAATTATCATTAATAAAAGGGCAAGCCAGAAGGTAGGCGTTGAAAATCCTACAAAAACAAATACAGTTGTAAGTTTATCAAACAAAGAATATTGTTTTGTTGCCGACAAAACACCGATAGGTATCGCAACCATGAGAATCAATATCAGTGACAGCAGGTTGATTGTAAGTGTAACAGGTATCCGTTCCTTGATTTTATCTATAACCTTTTTACCGTCAGTAAAAGATTTGCCAAAGTCAAGGGTTGCAAATCTTTCAAGCCAATTAAAATATTGTTCATGCAATGGCTTATCAAGTCCATAGAGTTTTTTGAGGTTTTCCCTTGCCTGTGCTGACGCCTTGAGTGCCATCTCTGTCTCGACCTCCACTGGACCTCCAGGGGCGAGATGAATAACAAGAAACGAGATGATTGTTATTCCCAAAATGAGGGGGATCATCAGAAGAAGCCGTTTTAAAGTATAGGCAATTATATCCAAATTTTTAACCTTTCAATGTAACTATTCTGAATGATATTCATTAACTGGCTTCATATATAGCGTCCATCTCGGCTGTATAACTTCCGTCGTTTTCATAAATAAAAAAGGGTTTTTCCACTTTCATATCGGGTCTTCCGCCTTTTACCGCCTCGATTAATACCATCTTTGCCTCAGAATATAAATTTGAATGGACAAATCTCAGCCGTCTCGGTTCGATATTATGCTGTCTCATGAATGTTATTATCTCGCTAAGTCTCTCAGGCAGGTGTATGATGCATAGCCTGCCGTGATGCTTCAGAAAATAGGCGGAAGCCTTTATCAGGTCTTTCAAAGAGAGCATAATCTCGTGTCTTGCTATAGCCTTTTCGTCGCCGCAGTTGAGTAAGCCTGACTTTAATTTTCTGAAAGGTGGATTTGATACTGCAAGGTCGTATTTTGAATCCAGATATTTTGAAGATGCGCCATCACCTATCTGATTATTCATATTCACAAAATCCCTGACATCAGCCTTGATTATTTTGATCCTTTCTCCAAGCCCATTAAGTTCAATATTTCTTTGAGCAAGTTTTGCAAGGCTTTCCTGAAGTTCTACAAGCAGCACATTGCTTTTGGGATATTTTTGAGCGAGCAGAATGCCTATAATTCCAGTTCCAGCTCCCAAATCTATTATCTCGCCAGCCCTCTGCAAATTTATAAAAGAAAAAAGCAGCAAGGAATCTACAGAAAAGCGGTAGCCATCCTTATATTGGCAAATCTTGATATCCCTTATCGTATCTAATGTTACCATTTAATTAGCAACTTCCTTGAATACCGAGATATTCGACTAAAAATAAAGATTGGAAGGGCTGCTCCAGAATTTTTTTAATCGACAAATTTTATTTGGATTTTGCTTTATCTTTTTAGTGTTAAGGGCTTTTGCCGAAATTTCATTAAGCTTTTTTTATAAGGTGTCTTATAAAAACCCTTCAGCAACCCTTACAATCCCTCTGTTGATTCAACAGGTCTTTTTAGTTCTATCTCTGAATTTGGAAATACCCCCCTTTGCACATTTATAAGGGTTTTGAAAAATACTCAATAAATTCGTATCCCCTTTCATCAGGGATAGCTTTTTTATTATCCTTCAGCCTTTCTTCATGCAGTTTAATTGCATCCTCCGTTTCCCTCATTCCGTGGACTAAAAGCAGTCTCAGGTATCCTTCGCCTCCATAAGACTTTGTATTGCGGAGCCTTTCCCTCATTGTAAGAAAATAGCAGTAATAATAAAGGTCTTCGCAAACGGGGTAGCCTTTGAGGTTTATAGCTTCCCGAGCCTTTTGCAAAAAAAAGAGCTTCTCAGATGATGTGAACTCCTTTATAAATTTTTCCTTGAGTTCTTTTAAGATACTTGAGAATTCAGGCATAATATAAACTAATGAAAGTCATGGTTCAACAAAGCTAACCTCGATACTTTCAATATTCAGCAAAAAAACTACTGCTGGCTTCTTGTTATATTTACTGCATGTTCTTCCTAAACCATTTGATGATGTCATCATAGGATGGGGGTCTTACAAGAAAAACCTCAATGTCAGGGGGGAACTGTATCTTAGCCCTCATTTCGTCCTCCATTATCAGAAGACTGGCTTCACCCTCGTGCATGTTGCTTAAAATTGTATTCTGAACATGCTCAAGCCTTTTATTAAGGGCTTCGGCATAAAAGTCATATACCTTTCTGAATATGTCTGGGGTCCTAACGACGCCAAGACAGTTTCTCCAGTCAATAAATTCCCCTAAAAGCTCCTTATTTTCAAGTGGTATAAGGGAAGCCCCCTTTTCAATCCTTTGCTTTATGAGCTCAAATGCCTTTTGGTTGGTTTTTTCAAGAACATTTAAAGCCTCTTCCCCGCTGATGTATATGTTTTCACAGAAAATCTTTTGTATTTCCCATGCAGTCTCGAGTTTATCAAGCTGTATAAAGACATCGGCCCAATATCTGTTCGAGAGAGTTTCATATTCATTGGGTAAATCTTTAAAAAATATGACATTGGGGACGCAATAAAGCTTTTTCTTGCCCATGAAACTATCAACAGTAGGCTTTTCCAGTTTTCCCAGTTCGCTCATAATAAGTTTGACCTCCTCGATTGTGATAAAACTACCCAAAGTTCAGTTTGAGCTCTAATCCAGATTATCGAGATAGATTAAAACCTGAGATAATATTCTGTTAGAGCGTAAACTGAATTCAGGAAGAGAAAAATCATTCGATTCAGGAATGGATAACTCTTAATATTGTAATATTTATCTTGATTTCGGTCAATAAAAAGGGAATATACTAAAATCGGCGATAAAATATTTCAATAGGGGTGATGCGATAAAACTTCATCAAAAAGTAGCGCTTCCTTTTGCTAATCTCAGGATTTCGAAGATACCTCCTATAGCTATTTTTTTCATTATAGGTTATCTATCCGGATCTATACTAAATAGCGCCTGAGATATATCCCGGTGTATGAATTATCTGCATTGGAAAGTTGTTCGGGTGAACCCTCAAATATTATTTCCCCCCCTCTTTCTCCTCCTTCCGGACCAAGGTCGATAACCCAATCAGCCTGCGCTACTACGTCGAGATTGTGCTCAATTATGACCACCGTATTGCCTTTGCTTACAAGCCTTTTAATTACGCCCATAAACATCATCACATCCCTGTAATGCAACCCAACAGTGGGCTCATCCAGTATATATAGAAAACCCTTGCCGTAAAAGGGCCTTAAAGAGCTCTCGAGTTCGGCGCATATCTTGAGCCTCTGAGACTCCCCGCCTGAAAAAGTCGTGGCTGGCTGTCCGAGCCTCAGATAACCGAGTCCTGTTTCACGGAGAATGCCGAACTTAGAACTTAACTCAGGAAGGGCAGTAAAAAAGACTGAAGCCTCCTCGACCGTCATTTCCAGAACATCATTGATATTTTTACCTTTATATGCAATCTGAAGAATGTTATCTTTGTACCTTTTACCCCTGCAATCCTCGCATTTAATATAAATATCCTCAAAGAAATACATCTCCATCCTCTGATATCCTTCGCCCTTGCATGTCTCACACCTCCCGCCTGAAACATTGAATGAAAAAGACCCGGGGGTAAGATTCATTTTCTTTGCATCGGGCTGAGAAGCAAATAACCTTCTTATAGGCTCGAACATTTTCATGTATGTGAGGAGATTAGATCGGGGTGTTTTGCCTATTGGTGATTGGTCAACAAGCTTAACACCTCTAAGTTTTTCGAGACCGCTTATGGAGGTGAAGCTGAGCGGTTGCTCCGATTCAGTTTTGAAATTCCGCGCAGCTGCCCTGTAAAGAGTTTCTACTATAAGGCTGCTTTTGCCCGAGCCTGATACACCAGTTACAACAGTCAGAGAATTAAGAGGAATTCTGAGGTCTATATTTTTCAGATTATTGCCTTTTGCGCCTCTCAGGAATAAAAAAGATTTTTTATCTATAAAGAAATCTTTTCTTTCATAGCAGGCGCCTCCATCTCCTCTGATATATTGAGATGTGACAGTATCAGTTTTCCTGAAATCATCAAGAGGACCAGAAAATACTATATTTCCCCCCAGATGGCCAGCGCCAGGACCAAGTTCTACAACCCAGTCGCTCGCGGATATGACATCCCTGTCGTGCTCAACTATGATAATGGTATTGCCTTTGGATGAAAGGCCTTTTATAATTCCGCAAATCTTATCCGTATCCCTTGGATGCAATCCTATAGTAGGCTCATCAAGGACATATAAAGTTGTCGTCAGCGCTGATGCGAGCTGGTTCGAGAGATTAACACGCTGATACTCGCCGCCTGAAAGGGTTTTTGCCTGACGGTTCATGGTCAGGTAGTCAAGTCCTACATTCATTAGAAATCGCAATTTAAGTAAGATTTGCCTGATTACCTCTTTAGATATATCTCTTTGTGAGGGAGACAAAGGCAAATTATCAAACCATTTTATAAGCTCTGACACAGGCATATCCGACAATTCGGCAATATTCACCCCCCCAATTCTATAGGCAAGAGCTTCAGAACAGATTCTCGCCCCCTTGCAGGCAGGGCAGATAACAGGAGAGCGATACCTGCTGAGCAAAAACCTAACATGCCTTTTGTATCTTTTGCTCTCGAGTTCTTTAAAAAAGTCGTTGACCCCGTAAAAATTGTCGTTGCCATTATAAATAACATGTCTCTCCTTATCACTCAGATCCTGATAAGGCTTCAGTATATCTATCCCGCTTTTTTTTGCTCCTGTAAGCATTTGCTCCTTCCACCATCGGTAAGCCGGCATTTCCCAAGGCTCAATAGCACCATCAGCAAGCGACAACATCCTGTCTGGAGATACAAGGTTTTCGTCATACAGAAGGACATTGCCAAAGCCCTTGCACTCAGGGCAAGCGTATACAGGGTGGTTAAAGGAAAAGAGGACGGGTGAAGGTTCAGGTAATGCAAGACTGCATTCATCACATATATTTTTAGCGGAGAAATTAAAATTAGCAACAGAAGGCTCAGCCTTAGATTTGACGGAGGCTTTTCCATCATCACTGAAAATAATTATCTTCAGGCATTCTCCGCCTTCTTTCCACGCGGCTTCAACTGAATCGGACAAACGGGGCTCATCTCTGATAATCAGTCTGTCCATAACAACTTCCTTTATGTCCGCCACATTCTCATTAGTTTCACCTATATCTGTTATGACGCCGTTCACCAAAATTCTGTTGTAACCTTTCTGCACAAGGCGCTGAAGGCTTTCGCTGGTCTTAAAGACAATCACCGCTTTCATGTCTTTATAGCCGGCAAGCAGCCAGGAGACAATCAAAGAAGGGTTCCATTTGACGATTTCCTTTGAACATTTTGGGCAGTAAGGGGTCGCAATTGCTGAATACAAAACTCTAAACAAATCGTAAAGCTCGGTTAGGGTGCCTACAGTGGAACGGGATCCTTTAACTGGATTTTTTTGTTCCAGAGCAATAGCTGGTCGAATGTTGTAAATTGCATCAACATCGGGCCTGTCTATTTTTTCCAAAAAAAGTCTGGCATAAGTCGAGAGGGATTCGATATATCTCCATTGCCCTTCAGCAAAAATCGTATCAAAGGCAAGAGAAGACTTGCCAGAACCTGAGACTCCAGTCACAGCAATGACCTTATTATGTGGTATTTCGAGGCTGATATTTTTGAGGTTGTTCTGTCTAGCGCCCTCAATTATCAAATTTTTGATTGACATCTTAATATTTTAACATTTTAGATTCATATAGATTAATTTATGGACTAGCAGAAAATAGGGCTTTCCCCGCCGAAGCTTTGAGCTCATTAAGACCTTCTGAATCTTTATTGTGATTCAACAAATTGTAGTCAAGTATTTTGTCATGTTATTATTTAAGATTACTATTTGCTTAATGGGAGGTATTTGTCTGATGCTTATTGTGCAGAAATACGGGGGAACGTCTGTTGCAAATGTTGAGAGGATTAAGGCTGTAGCTGAAAGGGTTGTTAGAACTGCTAAGGAGGGACACAAAGTTGTAGTGATAGTCTCGGCAATGTCAGGAGAGACGGATAAATTAATAAACCTTGCCCACCAAATATCATCCAATCCTTCCGAAAGAGAGATGGACTTATTATTATCTTCCGGCGAAAGGGTAACTACAGCATTGACGGCGATGGCAATCGAGGCTCTCGGACACAAGGCTTTAGCATTAACTGGCTGGCAGGCTGGCATAATAACTGATGCTGTACATACAAAGGCTAAGATTGAAAAGATTGAAGGCGGAAGGGTTTTAAATGCCCTTGATAACGGATATATCGTTGTTATAGCAGGTTTTCAGGGAATAACTGAGACTGAAGGCGAAATAACAACACTGGGGCGGGGGGGGTCAGACCTCTCCGCTGTGGCTATTGCAGCGGCGCTGAAAAGTGATTTATGCGAGATTTACACTGATGTTGACGGTGTATATACTACTGATCCGAATATTGTCCCTGAAGCAAAAAAGATGGATAAAATATCTTATGAAGAGATGCTCGAAATGGCGAGTCTTGGGGCTAAAGTGCTGCAAACCCGCTCTGTTGAATTTGCGATGAAATATGAGGTGCCAGTTGTAGTTAAATCAAGTTTTTCTGACAATGAAGGCACACTTGTTACTAAGGAGGATGAAGATATGGAAAAAGTTATGGTTTCAGGAGTTACCTATGATAAGAATCAGGCAAAGATTACTCTGATAGGGCTGCCCGACAAGCCCGGCATCGCTGCTAAACTATTTACAGATATCGCAAATGCGAATATAGTCGTTGACATGATTGTGCAGAATGTCAGCAGTGACGGCAAATCTGCTGATATTTCCTTTACTGTCGCTAAGACAGACCTGCAAAAGGCTTTTAGACTAACAGAAAATATCGCTAAAGAACTTCAAGCCAAAGAAGTTACCAGCAGAGATGACATCTCAAAGATTTCCATAATAGGGGTTGGAATGCGGACGCACTCAGGAGTTGCCGCACAGATGTTCAAGGCATTGGCAAGTCATGGAATAAACATACTTATGATAAGCACTTCTGAGATAAAGGTGTCGTGTGTTATAGAATCAAAATATACTGAACTGTCAGTTAGAGTTTTGCATGACACATTCGGTCTGGCAGGTTAAGATTTTTCCCTCGTTTTGTAGCAAGGGCGATTGCGCCTGACAATCTGAAATATTGGAGGAGACGTGAGGAAAATAGAGGTTTATGACACCACGCTGAGGGATGGGGCCCAATCTGAGGAAATATCTTTCTCGGTGGAAGATAAACTCAGAATTACCGAAAAGCTTGACGAATTAGGCTTTCACTTCATTGAAGGTGGCTGGCCAGGTTCAAACCCGAAGGATACAGAGTATTTTAGAAAGGTAAGAAAACTCTCTCTACAGACTTCGATAGTCGTTGCTTTTGGAAGCACTCATAATCCGAAAGTCAAACCTTCCAATGATGTCAACCTCAAAGCCATTATAGATTCAAAGGCAAAGGCTGCTACTATTTTTGGAAAGACATGGGATTTCCACGTCAAGGAGGCATTAAATATATCCCTTGAAAAAAATCTTGATGTTATTTACGATTCAGTGTCCTTGCTTAAAAAAAATATAGAGAAGGTTTTTTTTGATGCCGAACACTTCTTCGACGGCTACAAACATAATCCTGATTATGCGATAAAATGCCTTAAATCCGCATCAGAGGCTGGAGCTGATTGTCTTATACTCTGCGATACAAATGGCGGCACCCTTCCACAAAGCATTGCTAAAGCAGTGACTGACGTAAAGAAAAAGGTCGGTTCCACCTTCGGCATTCATTGCCATAACGACTCGGAATGTGCTGTAGCAAATTCCATTGTTGCAGTTGAGTTAGGAGCGACTCAGGTGCAAGGCACTATTAACGGTTTTGGAGAGCGATGCGGGAATGCAAATCTCTGTTCAATAATCCCAAATCTTCAAATTAAGCTGGGTATATCCTGCCTTATGGATGAACAATTAAGAAAACTTCGTGATTTGTCTCGTTTTGTCAATGAGATTGCTAACCTTCGTCATTTCAAACGTCAGCCTTATGTAGGTGACAGTGCCTTTGCACATAAAGGCGGGATTCATGTCAGCGCTATTAGAAAAAGACCTGAGACTTATGAACATATAAAACCTGAACTGGTTGGAAATTCCTGCAGAGTGCTCATTTCCGACCTCGCAGGCAAAAGCAACATCATGAGAAAGGCGGAGGAGTTTAATATTTCTCTTAAGCCTGACTCCCCTGAAGTGCAGTTAATCCTTGATGAACTAAAGCAGCTCGAACATCAGGGATTCCAGTTTGAAGGAGCAGATGCCTCTTTTGAGTTGCTGCTTAAAAAGCTATTAGGGCTGCACAGGAGATTTTTCGACCTTATAGGCTTTCGGGTAATTATTTCAAAGAGGAAAGATAATGAGGACCCGTTGAGCGAGGCTACTATTATGGTAAGAGTCGGCAAAAATATCGAGCATACAGCGGCGACGGGAAATGGTCCTGTTAATGCCCTCGATAACGCCCTCAGAAAGGCTCTGGATAAATTCTATCCACAGCTCAAGAGTGTAAAGCTTCATGACTATAAGGTTAGAGTGCTCACTGCTGGCAAAGGGACATCCGCCAAAGTGCGTGTTCTTATCGAATCAGGTGATGATATCTCTCGCTGGGGCACTGTCGGGGTATCGGAAAACATTATTGAGGCTTCATGGCAGGCTCTTGTTGACAGCATAGAATATAAACTTTTGAAGGACTCGCAGTAAACTTTAAATTAGCGCAATCCAATAAAAAATCCTATCGCTATTTCTTGAGAAACATGCCAGAGCAGAAGGTTAGAAATGTCTTTAAATGATACAATTGCAGCCATTTCAACCCCTCTTGGTGAGGGAGGCATAGGAATAGTGAGGCTGAGCGGTAAGGATTCAATCAACCTGACAGAGAGAATCTTTAAGTCGCCTCACAATAAAAAGCTTTCCGAAGTAAAAACTCACAGCATTACCTATGGATATGTAATTGACCCCGAAACTGGAAATACTGTGGATGAAGCCCTGTTCACCGTTATGAGGGCTCCAAAGACATACACCCGTGAAGACATTGTCGAGATAAATTGTCACGGAGGAATCATCCCGCTAAGAGAAACCTTATCTTTGATTCTACAAAGCGGGGCAAGGCTTGCTGAACCGGGCGAATTTACCAAAAGGGCTTTCCTGAACGGAAGAATAGACCTCTCTCAGGCTGAGGCTGTTATTGATATTATAAGGGCAAAAACAGCAACTGCAGAGAGAATAGCTTTAAAACAGCTCGAAGGAAGGTTATCTGACAAAATAAAAGAGATAACAGAAAAAATTATTGCTATTTGCGCAAATGTTGAAGCTTATATCGATTTTCCAGAAGATGAAGTCGAAGAGATTAAAAGCGATAAATTACTCCAGCACATTAATAACCTGAATGAGAGCCTGCGGGAATTAGCCAAAAGTTATAAGGAAGGCAGATTCTTCAGGAAAGGGGTTTCCACAGCTATTGTAGGGAAGCCTAATGTTGGGAAGTCATCGCTGCTTAACGCCTTGCTCGAAAAAGATCGGGCAATAGTCACCGAATCTCCGGGCACTACAAGAGACATTATAGAGGATTATCTCAATGTGAACGGACTCCCCCTGAGAATTATGGACACCGCAGGCATCAGGGAATCCCGTGAGCTTGCAGAAAAAGAAGGTGTTTTAAGAAGTTTAAGGGCAATCGAAAACTCTGATATTGTTTTGGCAGTTTTTGACTTAAGCGCGCCATTAGACATTCTCGATATGGAGGTCCTTCAGAAAATAAAAAATAAAAAGTCTCTGATCATTTTAAACAAACTTGACATACGAAACGCTCAATTTAATGCAACTGAAGGGGGTATCAATGAAGAGGAATGTATTAAAATTTCTGCTTCAAAAGGGTGGGGAATCGAAGAGCTTAAAAAGAAGATATATTCGTTATGCTTAACAAGGGTAGAGACAGGAGAGATAAAAGACATCTTGATATCTAATATCAGGCACAAGGATGCCATTGAAAAGGCGATTAAGTCTCTTGAAGAAGCAGAAGGCTTATTGGGGAGAAATGAACCGCTGGAAATTATAGCGGTGCTGCTCAGAGAGGCGGCTGACAGTCTTGGGGAAATAACCGGAGCCGCCGTATCAGAAACAGTTTTAGATAAAATCTTCAGGGAATTTTGTATAGGGAAATAATTCAATCTATAACATCAAGTGCCCTGTTTGTTGATTTATATTAACATAGGCAATCGACTCGCCATGTCAGGCTGTACCCTTCGAGGAGCTCAGGACATGTGAAAAGATGCCGAGTATAAAAACAATGTATTTTGTCACCCCGAACCCTGAGCTAGTCGAAGGGCTACTTAACGGATATTATTTCCCCTCACTGATATTCATCTTTGCTATTTCATCCTTATTTATATCAATCTTATAGTTCTTTTTGATTTTTTCCATAAATTTCTCAAAGCTTTCCCTCTGTTTTTCTGCTATAAGCCTCTGATTTATCAACCCTTTCACCTTATCAAGCTCAACCAAATTGCCTTTTATATCGGTAACCTTAATAATCCTGAAACCATCCTTCACCTTTAGAGGGGCGCTCACCTGACCTTTACGCATGGTAAAAACAACATTTTCCAGTTCAGGAGCTAATTCCCCTTTTTTAATAAAACCGATATCCCCGCCAACCTTGGAGGATGCCTTATCAGCAGATATTTCAGAGGCTATTTTGGCAAAGTCCTCCCCTTTGTCTATTCTTTGTTTGACTTGATTTAATTCGTCCTCGGTCTTTATAAATATATGGCTTATCCTTATCTGTTTGTTTATCAAGAAATCCTCTTTGTTTTTTTCGTAATACCCCTTGATATCCTCATCAGTTACTTTAGGTGAAAGCTCAATCTCTTTATCAAGCAGGTCGTTTATGAGCGTTATCTTTTTAAACTCTTCAACTTTTTTCTGGAATTCTTTATCCTTGTCCAAGCCCCTTTTTTGTGCCTCCAGATACAACATCTCCTTTTTGACCAATTCATCAACAAATTTAGTTAGTCCTTCTGGTCCCTGAAAATGCTGTATGGCTATTTCGGGGAGCATCTTCATCTGAGCTTTCACATCTTCTTTACTAATTACTTTGCTGTCAATTTTAGCCACATAACCTTCTTTTTGCTTGCCTTCCTTTGCGCAGGCTGTGAGAAGAAAAACAGCAAAAAATGCTACCAATAGAATCTTCATTACTTAATCTCCTTATAAATTGAAGTTGTTTAGAGTAACATATTTATTTTGAGAAACTGAAGTTAAAATATTCAATTGGTGCAAAAAATATTTCAGCTTTTGTAGTTTCGTGCTTTTTGTTGTGAGATTATTAGCCCCAAATTTTGCGATAGGAAGGGTTCCTTGAGAGTAATTTTTAAGATGATAAATCACAAGGGTCCAAAATAATATTCAAGAAGGGATATGACACGATTTCTTTGGCTCCGGAAATCGCATCATATCCCTCTGATTGCAAAGTACCTAAGAATTTATTTGGGAGAGGTATGATGATAAATATAACAAAAAATGGCGATGTGCATAAAATGAAAAAAAGCGACTGGCTTGAATCCAGTCGCCTTTTTATATGCAGTGTTATTCCTTTGTTATTTCGTATCTTCCCGTTGGGTCAATCTTGACAATGGCGTTTAAGAATCTGGTTTTATAACCTGCATTTTTAAGGGTATGGTATGCAAGTTCAGCTCTGACACCTGTTAGGCAATGCACAATTATCTCCTTGTCCTTCGGTATTTCAGCAAATCTCTTTGAAATATCCTGAGTAGGAATGTTCTTTGCGCCTATAAGCATGCCGTTTTCAGCCTCTTCTGAATCTCTTACATCAAGCACAAACTTATCAACAGGCATCTTCTCAACTATCGACTTAAACTCCTCAACGCTTATCTCCCCCGGTCTTGGCTTTGGTTCCCATGTGATCTTTGAGGGCATTTCACCAGTTGCAACCCTGCCTTTTATCTTAAGCCACTCATCAAAACCACCCTCCAATACGGTTATATTGGTAAAACCTCCCCATATGCTTACTATCTCAAACGCCTGAACAGCAGACTTTGTGTCGTATGAATAAAGAACTATAGGGGCTTTTTTATCTTTTGGAAATCTGTCATAGGCAGCAGCGATCTCGGTCAGTGGTATCGAAACCGCACCTGGTATATGACCCTTCTTTGCATCGCTTACAGCTCTCAAATCAACAATTATGGTTGGGATATCGAGCTTAAGCCTCTCTATTAGACATTGAACACATTCTACTGTGAGCTTTCCAGCCTTTCTCCATGCAGGAATGCCGTCAACATAGACCTTTACATTCTTATAACCAAGTTTCTCTGCCTTACTGGCAGAGGCAGGGCTTAACCTTCAAGTAGGTCCTCCGCAATAGAAGATTATCATCGTGTTTTTATCTTTTGGCAGTTTATCAATGTGTTTATCAAAATCTGCATCAAAGATATTAATTGCGCCCGGTATTGCCCCCTCATAAAACCTAACAGCAGGCCTTGAATCAACTATTAAGGCATCTTGCTTCTCTACTCTCTCAGCAACAAAATCGGTATTTACAACTTTATCGGGTGGCAGTTTGGCAGGTTGTTTTACTGAGATGCTCTTAGCATAGAATTCGCCATTTTTTTCGGTGTAGGATATGGCTATCTCTTTTTCCCTTGGCAGCTTGCCAATAGGCGTATCCCAACCCGATAACTTAGTGTTATCATCGAACTTAACTGTCCACATAACCCCCGTATTGATTGATAATGTCTCTGCTTTTACAGAGATGCCCCCAAGCGTCCCTCTCAGCAGTTTTTCATCCAGCGCATGGCACTGATTACATGGTTTCAATATCTTGGGTTTTTGCGCCTGAGCCATTGCTTGAGCTCCGGAAAACACAAGAATGAACGATGCAACCAGAAAAACTACCGCAAATCGTTTAAAAATTGTTCCCATAGTCCCAGCCTCCTAATTTTTTTATTAGACAGCTCGAAGCTGCCGTTCATCTATAATTAAATTATAATCTATAGATTTAAATTTCAAAAATTTTTAAGATTTAATACACCATTAAAAACGTTCTAGTAAACTGATATTTCTTAATTCGAAGCATATCAGAGGTTGAGCGGCAATGTTTATAAACAATAGCCTTTTAATGATGATTCAGTTGCCGATACAATTAAATTGCAAAAAATCTGCCAACATACTGCAAAGGTGAGATGTTCATTGGGAAGCACTTTGTAAAAATGTCTTGTTAATAAACTGTTAATTATGTTAACAAATATGTTAATATACTTATTAACAATGAAGGCGCTTCTTAAAAATATAGATTTTCTTAATAGCATCCTGGAGACCATGTCAGAGGGACTCATGGTTGTTGACAGAAACGGCAATATTCTTTTTTTCAATAAAGCTGCTGAAGAAATGACAGGCTTCAAGATGGACGAGGTATTAGGCAAACAATGCACTTTACTCGATACAAACACTTGTGTTGTAAACAGTCCTGACGGTAAAAGAAAGGACTGCAAACTATTCGATTTGGGCTGTGTTTCCAATAAGAGATGCATCATAAAATCTAAGGACGGCAGGGTTATACATCTTCTTAAAAACGCTACCGTCTTAAAAGATAAAAAGGGCGAAATAACTGGTGCTGTTGAGGTCATGACAGATGTCACTTCTATTTATATGAAGGAACTTGAGGTCCAAAAGCTTAAAAGCGAACTGCTTCAGGAATACGGCTTTTTAGGCATTATAGGAAAAAGCCCTTCCATGCTGAGGTTGTTTGAACAGATAAGAAACGCTTCCGAAACTGATGCAAGCGTTATAATTCACGGTGAAAGCGGCGTAGGAAAGGAACTCGTTGCTAATGCTATACACAGGCTGAGCAAACGTTCTCGTGAACCGTTTATTAAAGTAAACTGCGCCGCTCTAAATGAATATCTTCTTGAAAGCGAGCTCTTTGGACATGTCAAGGGGGCTTTTACAGGTGCATTCAAAGACCGTATTGGAAGGTTTGAAGCTGCTCATAAGGGAACTATATTTCTGGACGAGATTGGAGATATGCCTCACTCTGTGCAGATAAAAATACTCCGTGTACTTCAGGAAAGAGAGATTGAGCGCGTCGGCGACCACAAACCGCTGTCTGTAGATGTCAGGTTCATTACTGCAACAAACAAGGATATAGAACAAATGGTTGCAGCAGGACAATTCAGAGAAGACCTTTTTTACAGGATTAATGTTATTCCCATCAAAATACCTCCGCTCAGGGAGCGCAAGGAAGACATTCCCTTTATTCTTTCTCACTATCTCGAAAAAATTAACATCATGAGCGGTAAAAATATCAAAAAAATCAGCCCTGCGGCTATGGAAGCCCTTGAATTCTACCACTGGCCCGGCAATGTTAGACAGCTTATCAATGCAGTCGAGTATGCATCTATGACATCAAAAGACGATACTATTGATATGTCAGATCTTCCCGAATATATATTCAAAGAAACCAGTCCAGCCAATAGAGACAGAAAGGACTTTAAAAAGGCTGAACATATTTTATCCACACTCGAGAGGTTTAACTGGAACAGGTCTCAGACTGCAAGATACTTTGGCATTAGCAGGGTTACGCTGTGGAAGCTAATGAAAGAATTTAGGATAAAAGTAAAAAAATAATTCACGAGGATATATGAAATTAAGCCATTTAGACGAAGAAGGCAAGGCAAGAATGGTAGATGTTTCAGGAAAACCGATTGCAAAAAGAACGGCTGTTGCTTCCGGTTCTGTTCATATGAAGCCCGAGACATTAGCGCTTATCAAACAGGGTATGATCTTAAAAGGTGATGTTCTGGGAGCAGCCAGAATAGCAGGTATAATGGCTGCTAAAAAAGTTGCCCACTTGATACCGCTATGCCACCCCCTCAATCTAACGTCTGTTAAGATAGATTTTTCGGTTGATGAACAAAAAAATAGGGTTGAAATAATGGCTACCGCTAATTGCAACGGGCAGACAGGCGTTGAAATGGAAGCTCTCACTGCAGTGAGCGTAGCCGCATTAACTATTTATGATATGTGCAAATCTGTGGATAAAGGAATAATCATTTCAGATATAATGCTGCTTGAAAAAACAGGCGGCAAGAGCGGGGATTTTAAAAGAGCGCAGGGCGAAGAAAAAAAACCTTAATATATATCTACTACACTTAACTATCTGATTTTATTTGTATCTCTCGACAGTGAATTTATATATCACTACATCTTCATCAGCAGGGTTAATCCCTGCCTTTAGTTTAGCTATTTTTAATTGTTCCTGCACAGAACCGACCCCTTCAATATCAGGCAGTAGCAGACCTCTCCTGAAGTCCTTTGTAACAATCACTCCGTATCTGGTATGGTCAAGCTCTGAAATATCATGCACCATTGTAGGCTCTGAAAGAACATCGACAGAATATGCGAGTTCTTCAAGCTCTTCTTCACTTACAGGGGGAAATCTTGGGTCTTCGTTAGCTGCTGAGACGGCATTTCTTATTATCTCCTGATAGATGTTTTGGCATGATGGAGAAAAGGTGCCGATACAGCCTCTTAATTTTCCAGATTTTTTGAGGCACACAAATACCCCTGCCTTTTTCTGCATCTCAGGCGGCAAATCCGAAGGGATGGATGGCGTCTTTTTGCCTTTTAGATAATCGCTAATCGCCTTCTTCGCAAGCTCCACATATGGATGCATCTCAGTGTTCCCTCATCATTGCATAATCCGCCATTTCTATAATAACCCTCTTCTCTCGGGTATCAGGAAATATGTCAAGCTCAGACCTTGCTTCCTGCACAATGGAATTTGCAATCTTCAGCGATTCGTTAATAGAATTGTATTTGTCAAAAAGCTGGATTATACGCGCCTGACCGACAACTTCTTTGTTTTTAGATGAAGCGGTGATTATCTCAACAACCTCCTGACGCTCAGATTCCGAAACACTCTTAAGGAGTTGAATAACAGGCATAGTTATCTTTCCTTCTTCGAGGTCTTTGCCGAGTTTTTTGCCGAGTTCCTCCTGACGAGCCATATAATCAAGTATGTCGTCAGCCATCTGAAAGGCAATACCAGTTTTGAGTCCAAAATTTGCGAGCGCAGTTTCAGCTTCACTATTCAATCCTGCCAGAATACCGCCTATCCTGCAGGCGGCTGAAATTAAAATCCCTGTTTTTGCAGATATTATCTTGAAATATTCAGCCTCAGTAATATCAGGATCAGCTGTCTTATGCAGTTGGAGTATTTCCCCCTCAGTCATACGTGTAGTAGCCTCAGAGAGCGCCTCCATAATCTTCTGATTTTTTTGAGAGACAGCGAGTTTAAGGGCATTTGAATAAAGATAATCACCCACAAGAATGACTATCTGATTGCCCCACAAAACATGAGAAGCTTTCTTTCCCCTTCTTGTATCTGCACCGTCTATAACATCATCGTGTAATAACGAAGCAGTATGAATAGCCTCTATAATGGCAGCGAGAAGACATCGGTTTGACCCTTTATAGCCGCATAAATCAGCACTTAAAAGAAGAAAAAGAGGCCTTATCCTCTTACCGCCGCTGTTTATAATATGTCTTCCAATTGAGGGTATAATCAATACATCACTATTAAATATTCGGAAAAGCTCTTCCTCGACAGTTTTTATTTCTGATGCATAATGAGCAAATATATTGTCTATTTTCATGACGGCTTTAGCCTCAGCTTAGTAAAGTCAACATCAGCAAGAATCAATTTTCTTATATCTCTTGGCAAAAAAGCCCCTTTCTCGGTAAAAAAAGCTGTAACATATTCAGCCGGTGTAACATCAAATGCCAGATTAATAACTTTTACACCTTCAGGAGCAACCCTTTGCCCCCGGATAGTCGTAACCTCTTCTGCAGAACGCTCCTCTATAGGGATGAGTTCCCCTGATTCAATGTTGAAATCAATGCTGCTTAAGGGGGCAGCCACATAAAAAGGGACCTTGTTTTCTTTACAAAGAACGGCAACGGTGTAAGTGCCGATTTTATTTGCCACATCACCTTTTCTGGTAGTCCTGTCAGTACCTACAATAGCGAGGTCTATTAAGCCTCTCTTCATAAGAGCGCCGGCAGTATTATCGGTTATAAGAGTAACAGGTATCTCTGCCTGCATGAGCTCCCACACAGTTAATCTTGCCCCCTGAAGAACTGGTCTTGTTTCATCAGCAAACACCTGAATTTTTTTGCCCTGCTCTTTGGCAATAAGCATTGGCGCAGTTGCAGTCCCATATCCCCCTGTAGCAAGGCTTCCAGCATTACAGTGCGTCAAAATCGTATCGCCATCTCTGATGAACTCTGCGCCCCATCTGCCAATAGCCTTATTAACTTCAATGTCTTCTTGAAGTATCTTGTTAGCCTCGTCAATCAACATTTCTTTAAGTCTGGATATCTGCTCATCCCTTTTAGAATGGAGAAATTTTTTAATTCTCTCAACAACCCACCGTATATTAACCGCTGTAGGTCTTGTAGCAATCATAGTTTCCATGATCGGATTGATTTTGTCAATAAACTCTGCATAGCTCCCCGCCTTGATATCCTGAGCGCCAAGGGCTATACCCATAGCAGATGCAATGCCTATTGCAGGCGCTCCCCTTATATTAAGATTCTTGATAGCTTCTGCTACCCTTTGATAATATGTGCACTCCATATAAACAATATCATGAGGAAGCATTGCCTGATCCAGTATTATAACTTTGCCATCTCTGAATTCTATCGTCTTGACCATCATAAAAAGCTTAAATTAAATAGCTCATGAATATTGTTGCAACTGTAAAATAAATTGTCAAACCCAAAATATCATTGAACACAGTAACAAAAGGTCCTGCAGTGACAGCAGGGTCAATACCGATTTTATGCGCTATCACGGGAGTAAATATAGCCAGAAAGGTTGAGCTCGTAATCGCAAGAAACATGGATAATCCAACCACCAACCCGAGCATTGGCATACCTTCCAGCAGAAATGCAGCTATAGCTATTATAATTCCAGTGGTAAAGGCTATTATGAGACCCGAAAGCAGTTCTTTAGCTGCGTATCTCCAAAAGCTATGGATAGTGTTAAGGGCTATACTTCTTACCATTGTCGTAGAAACCTGGAGGCCTGCATTGCCTGCCATACCCATAATGACAGGAATGAAGGCAGCTATAACAACTACGCTTGTAAGGGTTGCCTCAAACCTGCCTATGACCAGAGATGATATCAATCCGCCCATTAAACATAACATTAACCAGGGAATTCGGCCTTTTACAACCTCAAGGGGACTTGCTTCTTCTATTTTCCCATATTTTATCTCTGATGTGCCGGCAAGACGGTAGATGTCTTCAGTAGCCTCCTCCTCCACAATATCGAGCACATCATCTACCGTAACGATACCGAGAAGATATCCTTCTTTATCCACAATAGGAAGGGCAACAAGATTATATTTAGAAAGCATTTCGCTAACCACCTTTACATCAACCTCAGGGCTTGCTGTAATGATGCGAGTCTCCATTATTTCTGAGAGTGGAACGACTGGGTCAGCAAGGAGAAGTTCTCTCAGTGAGGTAACACCAAGTAGTTTTTCATGCTCGTCAACTATATATATATAATAAACTGTCTCTATCTCTTCAGCATCCTTTTTAAACCTATCAATAGCTTCCTGCACTGAAATTTCAGGCTGATATGAGATAAATTCATTGGTCATTACACCGCCGGCTGTATCCTCCTTGTGAACGAGAAGTTCCTGAATGTCTTCTGCATCCTCTTTTTCTATATGCTCAAGTAGTTCTTTTGCCTTTTCAGCCGGCAAATCGCCAAGCACATCAGCGGCTTCGTCTGGAGACATCTCCTCAAGCAAATCGGCGGCTTTTTCAGTTTCGATTGAGCTGATTATTTCAGCCTGCATCTCTGGCTCAAGTTCAGATAGGGCTTCCGCAGCGGTTTCAATATCAAGATCTTTTAAGAGATGAGCCCCTTCATCTTTGGAAATCTGGCTGATAATTTCAGCTATATCTGCAGGATGGAGTTCAGATACCATTTGAGATGGGACTGTGAGAGCAATTGCATCCAACTTCGGTTTTAGGGGCTGTATATAGTTCCAACCAATAAGATGGACAGGTATGCGCGACTCCAGAATTCCGAAAAACTTACCGAGTAACCGTCCTATTCCAGACCTCTTTAATAGCGCTCTTTTGCCAACATCAATTGCTATCAGCAGGGCATCGTTGTTATAGCCCTCAAGCAAAATATCGTTCGCTTTCACGACCTTTGCCCCGTTGATATCAACTATCTGTTTGTCAACAATATCTCTGACGGCAAGGAGATCATCTTCATTAGGCTGATATTGCCAGACGCTGTCAGCCTGAATATAGGAGGATATTATTATCTTGTTGAAAAGATATATATCCTTCCAGTCAATTATAAAAAGGTTGTTATTCTTTTCGACAATCAATCCAAATATCTTTGGAAAGGATTCTCCTTTGACGACAATAATATCCTTAATCCTGCCTATTATCTCCCCTTTAGGGTCATAGACAGGTCTTTTAATCAACTCGCTTACGAATATTTCCCCGAATAATGGCATATTAGTAGTATAGTTTATTCGATGGCGGAGAGCAAATAAAAAAGGCAAAAACCCTGCGGCTTTGCCTTTTTGTAATCTCTACAAATAGTCCCTTATTGTTCTTGAACCTGCCTTATATCATCAAGCTTCCACTCAAGCGCCTTGCCGACAAATGCCCAATATTCTTTGACATCTACGGGCGTATCCTTTGAGCCCTCTACTATATTATTATTTCGGTCTAAGGTGTAGTCCCTGAGCATCACATCTATCTGAACGATCACGACCTTATTTTCACCTTCGCCCTCAACTTGAACAATATCAAGGTTTTGGAAATAAACAATATCTACAACATTTTTAAGGCCTTGGGTCCTGAGTTCGTGTAACTGTTTATCGAGATAGTTATACATCCTATCAGTTAGGAGATTTCTAACAATCGAGAGGTCTCCTTTTGTCCAGGCTTCTTGAAGAAGTTTGAAGGTGCTTATAGCGACATCTTTTATCAGTTTTTCATTGATAGCGAGGGTTGCAGTCTCAGATGCTGTTGTATTATAAAGCGTCTCGGGCTGATTATAAGAGCTCATGCCCGAGTTGGAATGTGAATTAGAGGCATACAGTGGATTATTTTTTTGCCAGGACCTTGTTACCAATTTCATTACAATCTTTAAAAACAAGATAAAAATAAGAACAATAATTAAAAGCTCAACTAATCCTGGCATACCGCCGAAATCAAAGTCTCCGCCCATAAAAAGCGACAGCAATGCGCCTATAAATAACCCTCCGACGAGCATTCTAAAGATCCCACTGTTTAAAAAAGAGGGTTTTTGCATTGCCTGCATAGGCTGCGTTTGAGACTGCGGTTTGTTGATATTCTGCTGCTGCGGCTGAGTCTGCGCGGGTTTGCTCCTGAAGCCGGATGAGGAACCCTTACCAGCCCTCGCAAAGGATTCCCCTGCTGCCATGACTAAAAATGTCAGAACAGATAAAACAATCAGAACCTTTTTCATTCACTCTCCTCCCTTATAAATCTTGCAAGTATTCTACAAAAATAAATCCTTTATTATCAAGATATGCTTAAAGTCCCAAAATCAGCGATAGGATTTTTCGTTACAATGTGAATAGCTTTTTGCTCATTCTCATAAGGCATCCTTGACTTCCTCCGAGGTCGCCATCACGCCTCACCATCCTGGCGAGTCTTTTGCGATCGTGAAAGCCGCTCAAAGCCCATTGTGAGAACAGCATTTTTTATCGCTGTTTTAGGGCAAAGTTGTATTAACACCCTATATTCATCAGCTTTTTCTATCCAACTATTGCAAAAATCTTGATTTTCAAACTTGTTTTAATATATTTTATCTATAAAAACACTCAGTTTTATAGAATATAAATAACATATGCCAAAAAAACTTCACTGCTGGGAAGTTTTAAAATGCGGCAAAAAAGAGTGCCCAGCGTATGAAAATAAAGATGACAACTGCTGGCTTATTCCTGATACTCTTTGTCATGATAAAAATACAGACGACTTCATCTCAAAAACAAAGCTGTGTCTGGATTGCAAGGTTTTTATAAATAATATAACCCCTTCCTCTTTGAAAAGAACTCTTAGAATATTACCCCTTCAGTTTGATGAATATGAAAACAGGCTTAAAAAACAAAACAAAGATAATCTCCCCGCCGGTCAAGGTAAAAAGGCTGATAAAACTGGAAAAATTTTGCCCTGTTCAGACAGAACCATTAAAAATGCCAACCACTTGAGTAAATTTTTTATAGAAAATCTTCAAGACATCATAGAATTTATACCTGACCCCACATTTGCTATAGACAATGATAAAAAGGTCATGGCATGGAATGAGGCTATAGAGCAAATGACAGGCGTAAAAAAGGTTGATATTATCGGCAAAGGCGATTACGCTTATGCGATTCCTTTTTATGGTTATAAGAGACCTTTATTGATAGACCTTCTTAATTCAACGGATGAGAATATTGAAAAGACATACATAAATATCAAAAGAAAATTAAATTCGATATCCGGCGAGGTTATTCTACCATCTTTTATTAAAGGAAATGATATACATATCTTCGCTATTGCATCACCCATATACAGCAGAGACGGCACTAGATTAGGAGCCATTCAAATAATTCGTGATATAACCGAATTTAAAGCAAGCGAAAAAATGATTCTGGATATAAATAATCAGTTAAGGGATTGGGCAAATAATCTTGAAAAAACAACAAAAGATTTAGGCACCCTTAACACTTTTACAAAACTGATGCAGTCATGCACCAACATTGATGAGGCTTACGAAATTGTTTCACACTCAATGATGGAACTTTTCCCTGCCTTCTCGGGCTGTATTTATATGCACAACGACAAAACCAATCTCTTTGATATTGCTACGAAATGGGGAGATTGCAGGATAGAAGAAAATTCATTCAAACCATCTAACTGCTGGGCGTTGAGATTGAATAGGATATACTTTTCAGAAACGAGGCGCGGGCATAGCTGCAAGCTTTTACCGGGAGACTTCTCGGGGGGGTATATCTGCCTCCCCCTTGTTGCTCAGAGGAGATCCATCGGACTTTTGCACCTGCAGGTCAATAAAGAATTTTCACCCTCTTTAGAGCTTGAATTTAGTGACGCCAGACAACAGTTTCTTATAATTCTTGGAGAAAATATCTCATTGTCTCTTTACAGTATTCAGCTCAGGGAAACCTTAAGATTTCAAGCTATAAGGGATCCGCTCACAGGCTTGTTCAACAGGAGATATATGGAAGAAACGCTCAAACGAGAACTTCAGCGGGCAAAACGGAGAAAATCAAGCTGTGGGCTGATTATGTTTGATATAGACCACTTCAAAAGATTTAATGATACATTCGGGCACGAGGCTGGCGATACAATGCTAAAAGAGATAGCCTCCTTTGTGAAATCGAATATCAGGGCTGAGGATATTGCAAGCAGGTACGGTGGTGAGGAATTCCTGATAACAATGCCTGATGCAACCATTCAGATTACACAAGAAAGGGCTGAAAAACTCAGGCGTGAAGTAAAAAAACTGCATGTCATGCGAGGGGATCAATTTTTAGGCGCTGTCACCATGTCATTTGGCGTAGCAGCATTCCCAAATCACGCAGAGGATTGGGAACTATTGATTAAAGCTGCTGACGATGCTTTATACAGGGCAAAAGCCGAAGGTCGCGATAAGGTTGTTGTGGCTGAGTAGCTCTACATAACTGCCGGAGGATAAATTGATTAAATCAGATAAATGGATTAAAAAGATGGCACAAAAAGGCATGATCACACCTTTCAGCGACAAACAGATACGAAAAGGTGTGATATCATACGGGGTGAGTTCATACGGATATGACATAAAACTAGGGGATGAATTCAAGATTTTTACTAACCTTAACACAACAGTCGTTGACCCTAAGAATTTCGATGAAAGAAGCCTTGTTGACTTTAAGGGAGAGGTATGTATCATTCCTCCAAACTCTTTCGCCCTTGCAAGCTCAATTGAATATTTTAAAATACCAAGGGATATTATCGTCATATGTCTTGGCAAATCAACCTATGCCCGCTGTGGAATAATTGTGAATGTAACACCCCTTGAACCTGAGTGGGAAGGGCATGTAACTGTGGAGATATCCAACACCACCCCCCTGCCTGCAAAGATATACGGGAATGAAGGCATAGCGCAGCTCATTTTCCTTCAGGCGGACGAAATCTGCGAAATTTCATATAAAGACAAGGCTGGAAAATACCAATCACAGAAGGGGATAACCCTCGCAAAAATCTAATTCAGATAATTTTTAACAACACCGAAAGTTCTCTCAATCGCCCCGGAATTCTTGTCGTATATCTCTCTGGCTCGCCTGCCCATTGATGTAATCTCATCAGGGGTTTTAAGTAGCTTGAACAGACAATCAAACAAATTTTCAGGGGTGGTGAACAAAGCAGCGTTTTCCCTATAAAACTCCTCTATGAATGGAAAATTCTCCATGCTCGGACCGCATACTATCCCCTTAGACCAATAGGCGGGCTCCAAAGGATTCTGCCCGCCGTGTTTTATAAAACTCCCGCCAATTATTGCGATATCACAGGCCCCATACACTGAAGCGAGTTCGCCAATTACATCCAATATCACTACTTTATTTTCAATTTTAGAAAGAAATTGCGTCGGTAAATCAGATCGCTTGATATATCTTAAATTCTTTTTACTAACCAATTCCTCAACTTCAGCGAATCTCTCTGGATGGCGGGGTGCGAGAATCAGGGTGATTGAAGAAAACTTTTCTTTTAATTTTATATAAGCGTTCAATATTATCTCCTCTTCTGGATGGTGGGTGCTTCCGGCAACTATAACTCTGCCGTGCAACAGTTTAGTCCAATCAGGAACAGAGTTGGGTGGGCGGGAATCGAACTTGAAATTGCCAGCAATAAATATCTTTTCAGAAGGCGCACCGATTTGAATTATCCTTTCGGCGTAAAGTTCATTCTGCATGCAAAATTTATCAATGATTTGCAATACATCTTTTATGAAAAATTTTGCCTTTTTATAGCCATTAAACGATCTCTCGGAGATTCTTCCATTTATAATTAATACAGGAACGCCTCTGCATTTAAATTCCCTTATTATATTGGGCCACAACTCCGTCTCCATAATCAGAAAAAGAGAAGGTTTGTAGCTACTGATTGCGTTTCGGATACAAAAAGGGATATCAAAAGGTATATATACAATCCTTGCGATATGGCCAAGTCTTTCCTTCGCAACCTTCCTACCCGTATCGGTTACGGTAGAGACAATTAGTCGTATGTCTGGAAAAGCGGAGTTAATCCTTTGAATAAAGGCAACTGCCGAAACTACTTCTCCAACTGATACGGCATGAACCCAAAGACAGGGCTTATTAATTGTGTTTTCAGGTTCAAGAGGCTTGCCCGTTCGCTCTCTAAGCCAGCTTAGTCTATTATTTTTTTCTCTCTTCATATACTCAAAGGGGAGAAAAAAAATGAGCGCAATGATGTATATTATCGTGTATATAAAGTAAAGCATTTTTCTATGAAAGTTTACGACCCATGCAGATTTTCTGCCAGTTCCGCTACCCTCAATGAAGCTTGCCTGCCGATAAAAAGCAGTCTGATTCTATCGAACATCAACTGCATCTCAGATACATAGTTTCTGTCGTTCGTTAACCTCTTAATTTCACCAATAATATTGTCTTTGTGAGCCTCTTCCTGCAGCATCTCTTTAACCCTGAAAGATGTTCTGTCATCTAAAGACCTGTCAGCCAGTATATTAACGAGGGATATGTGCCTTACATTAATGATCAGCCTGCCGAGGGTATAGCTGAGCGGTGAAAGTTTATACACTATTGTCATAGGAACCCCAAGAAGCGCAGCCTGAAGTGTGGATGTCCCCGATGCGATTACAGCTATGTCAGATGCAAGAAGAGACCTTATAGATTCACCTGCAATTATATGGCAGTTTGCGAACCTCACTTTGAGTGGTTCAAATAAGGCTATCAGCTTATTGTCAAGATTTGGCGCAATTGGGATAACAAACCGATAATCTGCTCCTCCCTCTGACAGTTCAGCGATGACTTCAGTCATTACTGGCAGGAGCTTTGTTATCTCATGACGTCTGCTGCCTGGCAGCATGGCAATAAGACGCCCTTCGTGATTGATGCCTATTGCCTTCCGTGCAATTTCCTTTAGCTTCGGTGTGCGGAGTTCCCCTATACCATAGCCCGCCTCAGCAGTGATATCTGCAATTTCATCCATAACTGGATGCCCCACAAATTCGTGAGGAATCTGTGCCTTCCTGTAAATATCCTCCTCAAAAGGCAGAATTAAAGCAATTTTATCAACAAGTCTTTTTAATATATTTATTCTCGAACTTCTCCACGCCCAGATTTGAGGACTTACATAATAGAGAATCTTTATTTTCCTTGCCCTTGCTTTATCTGCAACCCTGAAGTTGAAATCAGGATAATCTATAAGTATGAGGATCTGGGGTTTAAAGTCTGAAAGAGCCTCGATAACCCTGCGGAATGTCTCTTTTAAATCCCGATAAGCGCTTAAAGCTTCTAATAAGCCAAAAGCGCTCGATATGTCTGAGATTAGCTCAACTCCTGCAGACCGCATCCTTGAGCCACCTACGCCAATTATTTTGATATCTGGGTTTCGGAGTTTTAAGGTGCGGGCTAATAATGCTCCGTAAAGTTCGCCGGAACTCTCACCGGATATTATCATTACCCTTTCAAGCATTTTTTGATTACTTCTGAGGTTGCTATTATGTCCTTTTCATCAAGTTCGGGATACATCGGAAGGGAAAGCACATTCTTCGCTGCTTTTTCGGCAACGGGGAAATCATTCTCTTTATAACCCAAATAACTGAGGGCTTTCTGCAGGTGAAGGGGGATGGGATAATACACGACGGAAGGAATGCCTTCTTTCTTGAGGCATTCCTGAATTAGGTCTCTTTTTTCGCTCGTGATTGTATATTGATGATATACATGGGTGACATCGCCCTTTTCTACAGGGGTATTTACTACTCCTTCGAGAAGACTGTTATAAAGCATCGCCTTTTGATATCTTTTAGAGTTGTATTCCTCAATTCTTTTGAATTTAACAAGCAATACACCTGCCTGTATTTCGTCAAGCCTGCTGTTGTAACCAGCAAATTCGTGTTTATAGCCGCCCGAAGAGCCGTGATTTCTCAACATCCTTATTTTTTCTGCGGCTGCATGGTCATTCAGTATTACCATTCCGCCATCACCGTAAGCCCCAAGATTCTTGCTCGGATAAAAACTGAAGCATCCAGCATCGCCGTAACTTCCAATCTTTCTGCCGTTAAGGGCAGCACCAAATGACTGGGCGCAGTCCTCAATTACCTTGAGATTATATTTATTTGCAATCTCCATTACAGAATCCATATCCGCTGGATGTCCAAACAAATGAACGGGGAGGATAGCGCGAGTTTTTTCGGTGATTGCCTGCGGTATTAGCGATGCGTCGATATTGAAGGTTTCAGGGTCTATATCCACAAACACAGGTTTTGCCCCGGTATAAAGGATTGCCTCCGCAGTAGCAAAAAAGGTGAAGGGTGTTGTAATAACCTCATCTCCATTGCCGATCCCCAGAGAAAGCATAGATAGATAAAGGGCGTCAGTGCCAGATGCAAGCCCTATAGCGTCGTTTACTCCGTGATAGTCTCTTATTTTATTTTCAAGCTCTGAGACCTTTGTGCCGAGGATATATCTGGAGCTTTCAAAAATCTGGTTTAATTCTGCAAAAATCTCTTCTTTTATATCAAGATATTGTCTCTTTAGGTCAATCATCGGTTTCATATTATTACACCTTCAGCAGTTACTCTATGAGCTGCCTTGAGGGCATTCATTCCATCAAGTGCTGAAACTATAGGTTTACGCCTTGTAATCACGCAATCTACAAAATCCTTCAATTCTTCTTTAAGAGGCTCTTTTATATCCACCCTTATTATCTCGCTCTTAAGCTCTCCATCTTTAAGAAAAAATCTCTTAATGCTCATTCCCTGATAATCTACAATTATATTGGAGTCTTTCTGAAAAATTTTTAACAACCTCGACTTTTCATGAAAAACACGGCTCGCTGTGAATACAGCTTGAATGCCTTCTCCAAAATCAAACCATGCCTTAGCCACGTCCGGCTTGTCCGTCAGAACCCTTGCAGCAACAGCTTTGATGTCCTTAACGGCGATTGCTTTCCCATTTCTGGAAAGAATCGAGAGTATTATATCAATGTCGTGAATCATCAAATCAACTACAACATCCACATCCGTTCCGCGTCCTGTAAAGGTTGATAATCTTTCAGCTTCAAAAAAAAGGGGGTCATTTATCAGCGAATAAACCTTTACGACCGCAGGATTGTACCTCTCAAGATGACCCACTTGGATAATTACACCCATTCTTTCGGCTTCTTCTATAAGCAATTCAGCCTCGTCAGGGCTTTGCGTAATAGGCTTTTCTATCAAGATGTCCTTGCCAGCCTTTATGCACTCTATAGCCGTTGAGAAATGTTCTCTGGTAGGAGTTACAATACTGACTGTATCAACCTTGTTTAAAATATCATTAAAGTCTATATATGGTTCGCAGCCGTATTTTTGCGCTATCTCCTCAGCCCGCTTCTCGTCAATATCAACGACTCCAACTAGGCGCACATTCTCTAATTCTGAAAAAATGCGGGCATGATGTTGACCGAGATATCCTACCCCTATAACACCAACCTTAAGCATAAATATTATAAAATCAAGACGACACTGTCTTTCTGAACAATCTGAGAGCCGTCTCTTTCGCCTCCCTGTACCCTTTTTCTCTGAGAAGCCTGAGCATTTTTTCTGAGGCAATCTCTTTCAACAATCGCCGCCTTGTTTTACTGGAGGTTATATCCGTTAAAACCTGTTTACGAAGTTTTTTCAAAAAAACAAGATATTTGCTCAGTTCGCTGCCGTAAAATGCTTCGATTTCCCTTCTCACAGTTCTTGCAATTGCCGGACTAACACCGGATGTGGAAATAGCTATGGTCATTAACCCTCTCTTTACAACTGATGGGACAATAAAATTAGCAAATTCAGGGGCATCAACGACATTTACAAGGCAGGGGGCTCCAGATGCGACTTTTTTGTTTGTCTTTTCATCAGAAGTTGCTGCGATAACAAGAAAGGCGCCTTTTAAATCCCCGATTCTGTAATCCCTGTTTATATGTTTTATATTGCCCTTATCCCTCTCAACCGTGAGCCTTAAGGTTATGTCGGGGCTTATCACCGTTATTTTTGCTCCTGAGCTGAGAAGGGACAGAACCTTTCTTTCTGCAACCTTGCCTCCTCCAACAACAACGCATTGCTTACCACAAACATTGAGAAAGGCAGGATAATAAGAGGCATTCACGATATCTATAGAGACCCTTTCTTAGCCTCGGAGGCAAACCTGCTTGATGGATACTTATCCAGCAGTATCCTGAAATACTCAGCAGCCTTCTCTTTCATTTTAAGTCCCAGATAAGACTTTCCAATCAAAAGAAGCGCTTCGTCGTTTCGTCTGTATTCGGGGTATTGTTCTATGAGTCCTGTGAATCTCTTTATAGCAGAATTAAATGAACCTTTTTTGTAATAAAACTCGCCTACGATAAACTCGCCTTCAGCGATTACACTGCGGCATTTCTCAATCCTAAGTTCTACTATATCCCTGAAGGGATTTCTCGGATAACGCTCTTTAAGGATCATAAACTCACTGAGCGCCTTCTGGGCTGCCCCTGAGCCCCTGTCGGGGGATTCAATCTGGTTAAAATATGCCATAGCGATCTGGTATTGCGAATACGATGCGAAGCGATTGTCGGGATAAAGCTCAATAAACTTACGGTATTCCTCAATAGCAGACTGAATTTCCTCTTCTTTTATATAGGAATCAGCAATCTTGAGATGTGCGACAGGTGCGTATTTTTTGGATTTATCCCTGTTTTTGACCTCAACGAGTATCTTTCTCGCCTCCTCGTATTCCTTGTTGCTGATGAGTTTATCGGCAGCAGCAAGAAATTTCTCGGCGTCAAAAGCTTCATCCCTTTGCGCGGCTTTTTTTCCGCAAGAGGTAATCAGCAGAGAAGCGATAATAAGCATAAAAAATAAATTTCTTAGCATAGACTAATTATTTAAACCTTAAATGCCTCTATAAGTCAAGATTCAGGAGTTATCTTAAAATAGCGATAGTAAGGGCTGTTTCAGGATTTTTATAATCGACGATTTCATTTTAATTTTGCTTTATTCTTTATAATGCAATGTCTTTTGCTAAAGTTTCTCAAGATTTCTTTTATAAGGTGTCGTATAAAAATCCATCACTAGCCCTTCCTATCTATCTTGTTGATTTTGTTAAGTTCTCAGTTCTATCACTGATTTTGGGAGTTGGTTGTAAAAGACTAAAATATATAGATGAACTTTCTTGGGTCCTTATAAGAGTGGCATTCACTGCAAAGCTCTTTTTTCCTCTGCGATGCTATGCTCCATAAATGAGGCTTGTGGCAATACATACATTCTATCCCCTGCTTTGCGTGAAAGCCGTGCTGTCCAACGGTTGCCTCGGTTTTATGACACTCAACGCATGTTGAATGCGTAGGTTTGCCTGTTATATGAGGTTTGTGGCAGTAGTGGCAGGAGAGTTTGCTTTTAGGATTTTTTTGTTGCATCTTTACATGGCATTTTGTGCATTTATCAGGAGGCGTCATAACAGGATGCTTCCTCGTAAAAGGATGGCAGTTTATGCAAGAAAATTCTGCGAGAATGATGCCGTGCACATCTTTATTCTTATGACATTTTATGCACGAGTGGTCATCATGAGGAATATTATGAAGTTTTAAGACATGGCATTGTTTGCATTCAATCTTAAGCATTGCCACATGCTTTGCATGACCGTATGCCTTACCAGGAGACACAGCTCCCTGTGAAGCGGTATTTTTATGACATCCCTCGCAGAGCATCCATGGCTTTTTCCTTCCATGATTCAGGGAGATTGGGTCTGCGCCTTTAACTATATAACCAAGCAATCTCTGGTTTTGCTCCAGAACACCGATTTCATGGCATTTCTGGCAGATTACTTTGCTGTGAGAACTTTTCTGCCAATCAAGATATGATTCGCTGACGAGATGGCATGATGTGCAAAAATCAGGGTCCTCTTGAGTGTAACGGTAGTATCTATAGCCATACAGGAAAATGAATATGATTAGAATGGCGAAAATAAAGCCTTTTATATTATGACTGATTTTCATAGTTCAACGAATCGAGAACTTAGCTTAAAATGCCATCAGATTGAGCAAGCTACTTTTTACTTATGCATAATTTTATGATACTGTAACATGAATTATCCAAATTCAAAAAAGGGAGAAAGGAGAATTGATGCCCTCACAGAAAGTTTATCAAAGTAGTCTAAAAAAGTCATCGAAAAAATGTCGTTGGAATTGAATCAGGGCAGTTCATTAGCAGAATTAACGTAGAGGATTTGTTGCCGAACCCTGATATACAGAGATGCACAAAACATAGGATAAAGAATATTTTGGATAAAGTTTTGGAGCAAGACAGAGAAAAGGTAAAAGATTCTTTGAGAAAGATATTTTATGCTCCTACATATGAACATGCAAAAGAGGCGTTGGAAATTTTTAAGAGGGATTGGGGCAAAAAGTATCCCTCTGCTTTAGATTGTTGGTTCATCTCCAATTTAGTTGCAATGAGCAAAGGCACTTTTAATGATTAAAGAGAAATATTCGACATCATGAAACCCATAAGCCTTACGCTTGATAACTTTTATTTTATTATTAATCCCTTCCATCCGGCTGGTATGGATTGGGAACTTGCAGTGGTTAATAATGCCATAGGCATATCTCTTAAGAGTCTTGGCAAAAGCCATTACAGGTCGTATCTTGCTTTCTTCAGCAAGACAACACCAGTGGTTGAGAAACCTCTTAGCGCAGTTCGCATATTTATATTGCCACAACTTCTTCAGATAATCCTTGAGTATATAAACCGTAGTGAGAGCTTCATTGAGTTTAAGGAGCGCTTTGAGCTTAGGTTTTTCTTCCTCAAGCAAGTTGTCTTTATTTTTAAGAAGAAGATACTTGCTTC
>Ga0209721_1000397_pt1 | contig 40371 bp, 29 predicted proteins | sample TshhotsprinmetaG_FD_184139 | JGI IMG/M metagenome (GOLD analysis project Ga0209721, IMG submission 184139) | Hot spring microbial communities from South Africa to study Microbial Dark Matter (Phase II) - Tshipise hot spring metaG (SPAdes)... | ecosystem: Environmental > Aquatic > Thermal springs...
AGCTGCCGCTATCGGCGCCAACATCCCCGTCGCGCAGCCCTCGGGCAACCTGGTTATTGATATTGGCGGCGGCACGACCGAGGTGGCGGTGATCTCGCTCAACGATATTGTGGTGAGTACCTCGGTGCGTGTGGGCGGCAACAAGTTCGATGAAGCCATTGCCGCGTATGTCAAGCGAAAATACAACATGCTGATCGGCGAGCGCACCGCCGAGAGCGTCAAGATCGAGATCGGCTCGGCTCTGCCCCTCGAACGCCCGCTGACGACCCAGGTGCGCGGGCGCGACCAGGTGGCCGGTCTGCCGCGCACGATCGAGGTTGACTCGAATGAGATTACCGAGGCCATCCAGGAGCCGCTCGAGGCCATCGTCAGCGCCGTGCGCGCCGTGCTGGTGGAGACGCCGCCCGAACTCTCCTCCGATATTATTGACAAAGGCATGGTGATGACCGGCGGCGGCTCGATGCTGCGACGCATCAACGAACTGCTTACCGAGGTCACTGGCGTGCCCTGCTACGTGGCCGATCAGCCGGCCTCATGCGTGGCCATTGGCACCGGCCTGGCCCTGGAGAACCTGGATATCCTTCGTGATAGCCTGAGCGGCGACGATCTGAACTGATCCCCGGTGGAACCTGCGGTGAAAGCGAGGGGCAACCGGGGCTTCCCATCCGCTTCTCACCGCAGAGTGTGGGAGCGCCGCCCCTTCCCGGGAACGCCGCTGCTCAGCATCTTGTTGGGCGGCGAAGCCGCGTGAGGCTCGACGTCACATGCGTCAGAAACTCAACCCGCCGCGCCAGGGGCTGGTGCTCGAAGTCGGGAGCGGCGACAATCCCCATCCCCGCGCCGATGTGCTGGTTGATCGCTTCCCCGGCGCCGATAACCGCGAGCGCGGCGGCGACCTGGTGGTTGACCGGCCATTCGTGGTCGCCGATGCCCACCACCTGCCCTTCAAAGACGGCGCCTTCGCCTACAGCATCTGCTCCCACATTCTGGAGCATATGGACGACCCGGTGCAGTTCGCCCGCGAACTTCGCCGGACCTGCAAGGCCGGCTATATCCAGAGCCCTTCGGAGATTGCCGAGCGCCTGTTTCACTGGTCGTTCCACCGCTGGTACGTGAACCTGGTGGGCGACACACTGGTGCTCCACCCCAGGGAGCCTGGCGAGCCGTTCGGTGAGTTGTTTGACTACCTCTACGAGTATAACCCGGCCTACTACTTTTTCCAGCGCAGCATGCCCCACCTGTTCTGGGTGGAGCGCGAATGGCACGGCGAGGAGTTGAAAGTGGAGGTGCGCGACCACTCGCCTCTGCCCCTGCGCGATCCCGCGGCCCTGCGGGAGTTGACGCGGCCCCGCTACGGCCCGCTGGCGCTCACCGCTCTGTTCCTGGTTGCCCTGATCGGGCGCGCTGCGCGCCTGGGGCTGCGTCAGCGCCTGCGCCGGCTCCTGGGCCGCAGCTACCTCTGAGGTGAGCATATGGGGAAACCAGGTTTCCCCATCCCCCCCGCCGGTCCTCACTCCCCCGCTCACCCCTCTCCCGTTCAGGTTTAAGAGCGGACAGAACATATGGACGCCGACGGGCGGTATGGCGTTGAGATGCGCTGCCTGGCTCCCGCCCCCTCCCCCTCTCCAGCTTCGCTGGAGAGCCTGCGCTGAGCCTGTCGAGGCGGGGAGACCAGCGCCATGCGCGGGGGCGTTCCAATGCGGGACGAGCCACGTTAGCCCGGATGTTCTGTCCGCCCTTAAACGCTAAGGGAGAGGGGGGGCAGCTCTCAAGTGTAGAGTTTTCGGGGGTGCAACCCCCGGACCCCGCATACCCCACCTCCCTACCTTCTCCCCTGCCAGGGGAGGGGGGCAGAATCTGGCGTTACGGTACGTCAGCGGAGCCGGCGCATCGTAACGCCGACCACATACCCCCCTCTCCCGCTCAGGGAGAGGCCCGCCCTGAGCGGAGCCGAAGGGGGGCAGGGGGGGTGAGGACCAGCAGCGCATCAGGACGCCATCCGCCAGAAACGCTACACCTGAAAGGGGGGTGACCCTCCCGTGAAACCACTCGCCAGCGGGGAGAAAAAACCTGTGTTCATCCTGTCAGGGTGCGGCGTAGCCGCAGGGGCGTCTCATTCGTCATTCAGTTGGGTGTCAGCCGGAATCCCGTCTCCGCCTACGTTTAGCGTGAAAACAGGGTAAAGTGAGTTTCCCCCCGCTCCTTCCCCGCCGGGGTGTCAGACGCCCCCGGCGCCGGTTGGAAGGTGGGGAAACCGGCTCTCCCCCGGGTTCACGTTCGTCTACTGTGCGGCTTCGCCGCCCAACAGCGGAGGTCGGCTATGCGCGCCTGGACCACCTTCCCCGTGATGATGCTGCTGGCGGCGTTTGCCCTGAGCGGCTGCGCGGGGCAGCCCACCAGCCAGGCTCCCACGCCCCTGTCCACGGCAACCCTCACGCCGCCCCCGGCGACTGCCACGGGCGCCCCGACCTCGCCCCCGGCGACTGCCACGGGCGCCCCGACCTCGCCCCCGGCGACTGCCACGGGCGTCCCGACTCCGTCTCCGCTGGCACCTTCGCCCACCGCGGCGCCGACGGCCTCCCCTGTCGCGACCGCCACGGTTGTGCCCACTGTTCCGCCCGTGGCCGGCTCGATCGGCGCGGAAATCCTCTTCCTGCGCGGCGGCGCGCTGGTGGCCCTCGACAGCGCCCGTGGGCAGGAGCAGGTTCTGGCCGACGCGGTGCGCTCCGTTGCCGCTACCCCCGATGGACGCCTGATCGCTCTCACCCGGGGAGTGGGCGATAGGGTCGAGATCTGGGTACTGGAGCGCAACACCCTCGCGCTGCGCCAGGTGACCAACAACGCGCTGGCGGAGAGTGGGCCGGGCTGGGCCCCCGATGGAACCTCTCTGGTCTACACCGCAGCGCCGACATTGCCACCCGCCCTCTCCGAGTGGGAAACCTGGAGCGCGTGGTGCGCCACGGCCGAGGTGCGGCGGCTCGATCTGCCCGGGGGCGTGGAGCGCACCCTGGGGCAGGGGTGTGAGCCGGTCTTCGCGCCCGATGGCCGCCGGATTGCTTTTGTCACGCCGCCAACCGAGCCGGCCCCGGGGTTCGACATCCCCACCGCGGTCAACAGTATCCGGCTCGTCAACCGGCAGGGTGAGCATGGCTGGGACGTGGCGCGCGCCGGTGGCGCGGGTGAAACCGATGGGTTGGTGGTCTACGCCCCGAGCTGGTCGCCTGACGGGGGGCAGGTAGCCTATCAGCGCTTCGTAGGTTACCGCGCGCTGGTGGACGTCAACCTGACCGAAGCAACCAGTTCCTACCAGCGGCGGTCTCGTCCACTGACCCTCGGCGCCGGCTGGGAGGCTCCGCCGCGCTACGCTCCCGATGGAACGCGCCTTGCGGTGAGCGGGTACAACTACAGTGACGCGCGCGGCTTCACGGGGTACGATGTCTGGTCCACGCGCGCGTTGCGCCTCGGCATCGAGACGGTGATGGAGTTACCCTTCGGGACGATGACGATGGACGCAAGCGAGATTGGCAGCCAGACCTGGGCCACGGCAGCGGCGTGGGCGCCTGATGGCGCGGCGCTGGCGCTGATCCTGCCGGAAGGGTGGTCGCCGGGGTTGAGCGCCTACCAGCCGCGCTTTCCGGACAATCGCCGCGGAGAGATCTGGCGCTGGCGCCCGGGGAGCGAGCCAGAGAGACGGCTGGCAACGGGTGTGGACTTCGGATCGCCCTTGCTGTGGCTACCGGCGCCCCCGGAAATCAGGCGCAGCGACGCCGGGTTTGCCCTGGCCGTCCCTCCAGGTTGGACGACGCGCATCGTCGCCGCGGATTATCTGATCGCCGACGGCCCTCAGGGGGCGGCGATCGCTGCCCGGTTGCGGGCCGGCGGTCCTCCCGGCGAGGTGACGGCCCTGTTCCCCGAACTTCTGGCCCCCGGGGCCCGCCCTGGCGATACGCTGCGGCTCGGCGACGGCTCGACCCTGCAACCGGTTACCGGCGCCGCTCCCAACGGCGCCCCTCGCGCTGGCGCCCTGCACCTCGCTGCCGATGGCGCCACGGCGGCGCTCTACCTCACCACGCCGGAACGCTGGCCCCTGGAGCAGGCGCTCGCCCTGGCCCTCCTCGGAGCAAGGTGAGGCGCCCGCGGGGGCGCTCCCTTCAAAGGGTTTCACCTGCTCTGAGATGGTCTTCCTGATGCGGCAAAACGCCTGAATGCGCCAACGAATGGGAAACGAATACGCGAATGCTCAAGGCGTGCCTGACCCTTCCAGGGAGGCGCGCCAACCCAGCAGCCGCGCGGGCGCACGGGCCCCGTGATCCTCGCATGCCGTGAACGCGACAGTCTCGTGATACCCTTTGCAGGGGCGCTCCCCGTCCAGGTTCGAATTTGCTGCAAGAGACAATACTTGTTCCTGGGAGGGCTACGCCCTGCCAAACCCTCCCAGAGGGGGACGTGGGAAAACCGGGTTTCCCCATCGTCACATCAGTTGCATGCTATAATGAAGCGTCAGAAGAGGCGTCAGGCACATTCAGAAAGGCCGGCAATGCAGAACTACTGGCACGATCTGGAACCCGGACCCAGTGTCCCCGATGTAATCCATACTGTTGTCGAAATCCCCAAGGGCTCACGCAACAAGTACGAATTCGATAAAACGATCGGCGCCTTCAAGCTCGACCGCGTGCTCTACTCGGCAGTGCAGTACCCGGGCGACTACGGATTCATCCCCCAGACCTACTACGATGACGGCGATCCGCTGGATGTGCTGGTGATGACCAACCTGCCCACGTTCACCGGGTGTATCGTCGAGGCCCGCCCCGTGGGTATGTTCCGTATGCTCGATAAAGGCGAGCACGACGACAAGATCCTGGCCGTGCTCCAGTACGATCCGTTCTTTGCAAGTTTTACCGACTATACCGATCTACCGCCCCACTACCTGAAAGAGGTCGAACACTTCTTCACGGTCTACAAAGACCTGGAAGGCACCCGCGTCGAGCCGGTGGGCTGGGAGCACGTGGATGTAGCGCGGCAGCGTATTCTCTACGCGATTAACAACTACTGGGATATGCGCGCTGGGCGGTTGCTCAAGCGCGCCTGAGGCCAATGTCGTCACGTTCCAACCGGTCCGGCGCCCATCGTACCGCCTACTCTGCTGGCGGAGTCATCTTTCGCGTTGTCGCCGGGCGGGTAGAAGTTGCCCTGATCGCCACCGACCGTGGCGAACGCTGGGGCTTGCCCAAGGGCCACGTGAACCGCGGCGAAACCGCCGAGGCCGCCGCGGTGCGCGAAGTCGCCGAAGAGACCGGTCTGGAAGGGGCAATCGTGCGTCACCTGGCAATGATTGAATACTGGTTTCGCGCCGGTCCCTCGCGGGTCCACAAATATGTGGACCTGTTTCTTATTCGCTACGAACGGGGCGAGTTGCATCCTCAGGAGGCCGAGGTTGACGATGCGCGCTGGTTCCCCCTCGATGAGGCCATCCGGCGCGTCTCCTTTGAGCGCGAGCGTGATGTGCTCCTCCAGGTCCAGACGATCCTGCGCGATGGCCAGCCTGATCCGACGTAACCGGCGTTCCTGCCCGCCCGGCGCGGAAGCCAGGTTTTCCCTGAGGTGAAAATACGGGGAAACCGGGTTTCCCCATCCCCCTGCCGGTGGGGACGACAGGTCCTCCCCATGGGTGGGGCAGGAGGCTGGAGAGACGTGGTTTTCCCATAGCTTCAGGTACGCCAATGACAGATCATATCGTTGAAGTAACCACCGACGCGGGCATGGAAGAACAACTTGCGGCCCACGGCCTCGACGCGAGCCTGGTCGAGCGGGCTGTGCTGGCAACCTTACAGGCCGAGAGGGTGGCCGGCCCGGTGGAGGTGGGAGTGCTCATCGCCGATGATACCCGGCTGCACGCCCTGAACCGCGATTACCGCGGCGTTGACGCGCCGACCGATGTGCTCTCCTTTGGCGATGATGGCGCCACAGGCCCGTTTATCAGCCAGCCGGAAGGCCCCCGCTACCTGGGAGACATCGCCATCTCCCTCGAGCGCGCGCTGGCCCAGGCCGACGAGTACGGCCACTCGCCGGCCCGGGAACTGGCCTACCTCGCCGTGCACGGCACCCTGCACCTGCTGGGCTATGACCACGAGCGCGGCCCCGATGACGCAGCGGCTATGCGTGCCCACGAAGAGGCCGTGCTGTTCGCCCTGGGTCTGGAGCGCTAGTGCAGCGTGCTGGAAATCCGTGAGACACCCCCGCGGCCACGCTGCACACCACGGGAATGAACAGAGATACGCCCGGGCGAGCTATGCCCGCTCGTCAACCACGCCTCAGGCCCCTTCCCCTACCACTTTAAGCCCCGTGCGCGGGGCGCACAACGCCAGAATGAAAATATTGTTGTTCTTGGGAGGGCTGCGCCCTCCCAAACCCTCCCCGCAGGGAGGGGATTGGGGAAACCCGGTTTCCCCGTATGTTCACATCAGGCCCCATGCGCGGGGCGCACAACGCCGCGATGAACATAGGGTATCTTTGGGAGGGCTGCGCCCTCCCAAACCCTCCCCGCAGGGAGGGGATTGGGGAAACCCGGTTTCCCCTTTTCCCAACCGCTGTTGGGAGCGGCTGGCACCCCCCACAGGCAGAGGAATGGGGAACATTGAACAAACCGCATAGGCACTCCCGCCAGAGCGCATTACAACACCATTGCGGCCATCTGCAACCTGAAATCTGCACTCTAAAATAGTACAACGCCTCCCTCGCTGGACAGGGAGTTCTCCCCTGGAAGCTGTGCAAAAGCCGGTGCTATAGTTGTTCAAGTTTCGTGCAGAAAACAGCGTGCCGCGTATCCGCCACCGCCAGGTGGCGGACTATAATTCGTAGGCTCTCGATGAAGCGAGTTGGAGGCGTATGACGACACTCGACCTTGACCAGACCACGCAGGTATCGGCCCGATCTGCCGCGCCTGCCGCAGCGCCAGCCGGAACGCCCGTTTCCCTGCCCTTCCGTCATTTGCCCGACATGGTCGATCGGACCTGCGAACGCTACGCCCGGCAGCACGCCTTTACCGCCGTGCTGCCCAACGGCATGTTTGGCAACCTCAGCTTCGCCCACGTGCGCCGCGATGCCGACCGCTTCGCGGCGTTTTTGCGCGAGGAGCTGGGACTGGCAGCCGGCGATCGGGTGGCCATTCAATTGCCGAACAGCCTGGCCTACCCGATCTGCGCCTTTGGCGTGCTCAAGGCAGGATGTGTTCTGGTCAACACCAACCCGCTCTACACCCCGGCGGAGATGATCCACCAGTTCAACGACAGCGGCGCGCGTGTGCTGGTGATTGTGGATCTCTTCGGCGACAAGATCGCCCCGGTGCTGGAACGGACCGGTATCGAGCACGTGGTGCTGGTGCGCCTCACCGACCGCTTCTCCCGCCTGCCGGGCTTCGTGGCCTACAACGTCATCAAGTACTGGAACCGCCTCGTACCCGCATGCACCGCGCCGACGATCTCCTTCCAGGAGGCCCTTTCCCGCGGCGCGCGCCACCTCCACGAGCGCAGTGTGGACGTTGCGGCCTACACGGCGGCCACCAGCCCCGATGATCTGGCGGTGCTCCAGTACACCGGCGGCACCACCGGTGTCAGCAAGGGCGCCATGCTCTCGCACAGGAACCTGCTGGCCAATGTGGCGCAGATTGAAGAGCGTGTGGCCGGTAATGTGACCCACGGCGCGGAATGCCCCCTGGCGGTCCTGCCGCTGTACCACATCTTCGCCTTTACCACCAATTTGCTCTACTTCTTCCAGGCCGGGGCGCGCAACGTCCTGGTGGCCAATCCCCGACCGCTCTCTAACCTCCAGCGGGCCATCGAGAACTACCCCATCAGTTGGATTCCCGGAGTGAATACGCTGTTCAACGGTCTGCTGAACGAAGAGTGGTTCGCCGATCATCCCCCACCGAAGTTGCGCGGCAGCATTGCGGGCGGCACGGCGCTGCACACCACCGTGGCCGAGCGCTGGCAGCGCGTGACCGGCACGCCGATCATCGAGGGCTACGGTCTGACCGAGTGCTCCCCGGTGGTGACGCTCAACCCCTTCGAGGCCAACCGGCCCGGCAGCATCGGCTTGCCGCTGCTGGGCACCGAGGTGCGCCTGCTCAATGCCTATGGCGAAGCGGCTGCCCCCGGTGAGCCGGGCGAACTGGCGGTGCGTGGCCCCCAGGTGATGCAGGGCTACTGGCAGCGCCCCGAGGAGACCGCGAAGGTGATCAAGGATGGCTGGCTCCTCACCGGCGATATTGCCGAGATCGATGCCGATGGCTACCTGCGTATCGTTGACCGCAAGAAGGATCTGATCATCGTCAGTGGCTTCAATGTCTACCCGAATGAGGTCGAAGACTGCATTGCCGCCTGCCCGGGTGTCGCTGAAGTAGCGGTGGTTGGGTTGCCTGACGCGAAGACGGGCGAGATGGTGAAGGCCTTTGTGGTTGCCAAACCCGGCGCAGCCCTGACGGCCGAGCAGGTGCGCGAGCATTGCAAGCAGTACCTGGCGGCCTACAAGGTGCCGAAGGCGGTCGAACTGCGCGCCGAGTTGCCGAAGAGCCCTGTGGGCAAGGTGCTGCGTCGCGAGTTGCGCGCCGAGGCCCGGGTAACGCACCAGGAGGAAGGAGGCGTCAATGGTTAGCCAGACCGAACAGTTGCTCCTGGCGCTGATGATCGGGGTGATTATGCTCGGCATGGGCGCCTCGCTCACCTGGCGCGACTTCTTCCGCGCTTTTAAGCGCCCGCAGGCCATTCTGATCGGCTTCGCCTCGCAGTACCTGCTCATGCCCGCGATTGGCTTTAGCCTGGCCGTGGCGTTGCAACTGCCCCCGGCCATCGCCATCGGGCTGATTATCATCTCGTGCATGCCCGGTGGTTCGACCTCCAACATCTTTACCTACTTCGCCAAGGGCGATCTGGCCCTCAGTGTGACGATGACCACCTTTTCGACCCTGGCCGCCTTCGTGATGGCGCCGCTGTGGATTTTCCTCTACGGCAGCCGCTTCATGACCAGCGAGATCAGCGTCGGGATGAGTAGTGTGATTGTCGGCCTGGTGGTGATGCTCATTCCCGTGGTCATCGGGATGTTCATCCGGCGGCGCAACGCCAATGTGGGCGCCTTGCTCGAACTGCTCGGCGGCATTCTGGGGGTTGTCATTATCCTGGCGCTGATCGCGCTGTGGGTGCCGCGCAACGCGCCGCTGCTCGCCACGACGCCCTGGCAGGTCTATGCTGCCGCCGTGGGCGTGGGGGTGATTGGCTTCTTCTTTGGCTTCCTGGTCAGCCAGGGGGTTGGGCTGGGCTTTCGCCGCGCCACCACTGTCGCCCTGGAAACCGGCATTCAGAATGGCCCGCTGGCGCTCTCGATTGTGTTGCTCAGCTTCCAGGGCGAGCTGGCCAACGAGATCGCCCTCATCCCCGTACTGTACTCGCTGTTTATTGTGATTACCTCGTCGCTGGTGACGGTGTTCTTCCGCCGCCAGAATGAGCTGCGCCAGCAGTACGTGGGAGCATTGCTGTAGGAGAGGGTTGTGGGGGGCTGCGCCGCAGCTCCCCTCCCGCCCGCCGAGCCGCCCGCAAGTCTGCTATAATGCCGAGAAGCGACCCGTTCGAGTGGAGGGCATCGCCCTCCACTCGCCTGTTTTCAGGCAAGGCGATGAGTACGAAGCAGGCCCCTCCCCGCGTCGTGGCGGAGAACCGCAAGGCGCGCCACGACTATGATATTGAAGAGACCTACGAGGCCGGGATTGTGTTGACCGGCAGCGAGATCAAGTCGGTGCGCGCCGGGCGCGTGAACCTGCGCGGGAGCTATGCCCGCGTACACAATGACGAGGTCTTCCTGTACGATGCGCACATCTCGCCCTACGAGCAGTCGGGCAAATACTTCAACCACGATCCGCTGCGTCCGCGCAAATTGCTGCTCCACCGTCGCGAGATCAGCCGCCTCGATGGGTTGGTGCGCCAGAAGGGCCTGACGCTGGTGCCGCTCAAGATCTACTTCAAGGGCCGGCGCGCCAAGGTGGAACTTGGCGTGGCGCGGGGCAAGAAGGTCTATGATCGCCGCGAGGATATCGCCCGGCGCGAGGCGCAGCGCGATATCGAGCGAGCTATGAAGTCGCGCGCCCGCGAGTAGCTATGACCGGCTACCTGCAGGTTCTGCGCATGAACCGCAACTATCGGCGCCTGTGGTACGGCCAGGTGGTCAGCCAGATCGGCGACTGGCTCGATAGTGTTGCGCTATTTACGCTCACCCTCAATCTGACCGGCTCGGGGCAGGCCGTCGGCCTGCTGTTGCTGGCCGAGTTCTTGCCCGGAGCGGCGGTAGGCCCCATCGCCGGGGTGATCGTTGATCGGCTGCCCCGCAAGCTGGTGTTGATCGCCAGTGACCTGGGACGAGCGCTGCTGGTACTGCTGCTGCTGCTGGTCCACGGCCCCGAGGATCTGTGGCTGTTGTACACGGCGGTCGCGGCGAAGGTGTCGCTCACGGCGTTCTTTGAACCGGCGCGTTCGGCGATCCTGCCGAGCCTGTGCCGCCCCGACGAGCTGGTGGCGGCCAATGCGATCAGTGGAGCCACCTGGTCGGCTATGCTGGCCCTGGGGGCGGCTCTCGGCGGGATCGTGGCAGGCACCCTGGGCGTGCGCACAGCGTTCCTCCTCGATGCGACCTCGTTTGTGCTCTCGGCGGCGTTGATCGCCACGGTGCGCGTTCCCCAGCCCCACGCTGCTTCGGCCACAGTGACAGAACCGCTCGCGCCGCAGCCTTCGTCAGGCCCACGGGGGGCGCTGATGGAGTTGCGCGAGGGCCTCCACTATGTGCTGACGCGCCATGAGATCGGCTGGCTGACGTTCAGCAAGGCGATCTGGAGCCTGGGGGGCGGTGTGCTGCTGCTGCTGACGCTCTATGGTCGCGAGGTCGCGCCACTTGGTCGCGATGGGGCCATCAGCATCGGGTTGCTCTACGCTGCGCGCGGCGTGGGGACGGGCATCGGGCCATTTCTGGCCTTGCGTCTTGGCGGTTCAGGGTCGCGCTTTCTGCGCCGATCCGTAGCCGTGGCGTTCTTCATCAGCGCCGCGGGCTACCTGGCCCTGAGTTTCGTGGCCTCTCTGCCCCTGGCGGCGCTGTGCGTCCTGTTCGCCCACATCGGCGGCAGCATCCAGTGGGTCTTCAGCACCACACTGTTGCAGGCGCGGGTGCCCAATCGCCTGCTCGGGCGCGTGTTTGCGACCGAGTACGCCGCGTTGACGCTCACCACCGCGCTCTCGGCCTATCTGACCGGTGTGGCCCGTGACCTCGGCGCCACTCCGGCCGCCCTTGCCCTGGCTCTGGGTGGCACCTTCGCCGCCGCGGGTACACTGATGCTGGTCACGTTGTGGCCCGAGCCGGTTCACGCCGAAGTTGCACCGGTGACGAGTGATGAGTGACCGGTGAAGAGGCGCCCCGTCCACCGGGGTGACCCGGCTTGTTTCGGCGAGGGCTGCGCCTGCCCCCTGGCAGCTCTCACAACCAGCCGTCCGTGCGGCTGTGCGGCGCCACGCCAGCATGAAAACGTGGGAGGGCTGCCCCCTTTCAGGTGTAGGGTTTTTGGCGGATGGCGTTGGGATGCGCTGGTTGGTCCTCACCCCCGGCCCCTGGTATCTTGGTACCAGGAGGGCGGGAAATGCGGTATGCTTCCGTCATCCAGTTCTGCCGAGCCAGGAGTGGTGAGGCCGCCTGGCCCCAGTCGCCACCCGAGCACGTTGGAGAGATTCGTCCCCACTCCTGGTTGACCGCACTATAGCGGATGGTATCTCTCCAGCTTCGCTGGAGAGCCTGCGCTGAGCCTGTCGAAGCGGGGAGACCAGAGCCGCGCGCGGGGGCGTTCCAATGCGGTACAAGGCGCATTGGCTCGGATGTTCTGTCCGCTTCCAAACCCGCTGGAGGAGGGAACCGGGCTAACGGGGGGGGGGGGGGAAGCTGGGAGGGGGCGGAACGCTGCGAGCCGTGAGTCTCCTACGCACCTCGTCTAAAACCATTCCATATCACTTCGCTGTAACTCTTGCTCCCATCATGATCGAAGAGAAATCGGTTCGCCGAACGCTCCGGCACGTGAGCGACCGGCGCGGAGTGGCAGTGTGCTGGTGAGCGCCTTCGATCCCGGAAGCACCGCGTCCCCCGGCAGGAACACACGCGTCGCGCAGTGAGTTGGGCCGCGTCGCCAACCAGAGCCACGGCCCTGGAAAGGGTTTCCTATGTCCCTGCCTGCTCCCCGCTTCATCCGGCTTCCCTCTGGCTATGTGGCCTACCGCCGTGCCGGAGTGGGTCCGCCGCTGGTGCTGATCCACGGCTGGGGCGGCTCATCGCGCCACTGGCTCGGCGCCTTTGTGACCTTGAGCGACGAGTACGATGTTATCGCCGTCGATCTACCCGGCTTCGGCGCCTCGCCACCTCCGGGTCTGCCGGCGCGGCTGCGCACGCTGACCACGGTGACCCTCGAACTCATCGAGGCCCTGGAACTTACCGACATCGCTCTGGGCGGCCATTCGCTCGGCGCGGCGGTGGCGCTGCTGGTGGCCACGGCGCGCCCCGACCTGGTCAATCGTCTGATTCTGACCAGCTTCGGCCTGCCCCGCAGCCCGGCTGAGGCGGAACTGATGGGTTTGCTACACGTGCAGTTGATCGTCAGCTCTATGCTCTGGGCGCCCTGGCTGGATCTGTGGGGGATGTGGCAGGCAGCGCTGCGCCCACTGACCCAGGCCGTCATAGTCATCCCACCCGTGCCGCACCTCGTGGCGGGACACGTTGTCCACGACGTCAGCGAGGTTCCCTATCCTGCCCTGGCGGTCGGTGTGGCCGATCTGGTGGCAATGCATGCGCGGGTGGGCCTGGAGGCGGCAACCACCACCGGCGACCCCACGGTGATCGGCGCGTCGCGCACCGTTGCGGCGCCCACGCTGATCATCGGCGGGCGCGAGGATCGCATCTTCCCCCCCGACTCGGCGCGGGCGCTTGCCAGCGCTTTGCCCCGCTCCGGTCTGGTCCTCTTCGACCGTTGCGGGCACGTGCCTATGGCGGAAACGCCGGGACCCTTCTACGGCACAGTTGGCGCGTTCTTGCGTGCATGAGCGTGTATCATGTCAGAAGCCCGGTCGGCTGCGCCGCACAACGCCAGGACGAACGTGGGTTTTTCTTGGGAGGGCGCAGCCCTCCCAAACCTTTCCGGTGGGGAGGGCTTGCCGCCCCCACAGGCAGGGGGAGGGGAAAACCCGGGTTCCCCGTATGTTCACCTCAGTCATCCATGCGGCTGCGCCGCACAACGACACGATGAACATAGGTTTTTCTTGGGAGGGCATAGCCCTCCCAAACCCTCCCACCAGGGAGGGGGGTGGGGAAACCCGGTTTCCCCACCCCCCAACCGCCGTTGGGGGCGCCTGGCATCCCGGTGAACAGGAGCGGAGGGGACCCCGGGTTCCCTGTTTTCACGTTAGCGCGAAGGAACCGCCAATGCACGTCTTGTTGATTGATAACTACGACTCATTCACCTACAACCTGTTTCAGTACCTCAGCGAACTGGGCGCGCGTGTGGAGGTGCGTCGCAACGATGCGATCAGCGTGGCCGAGGCTGCGGCGTTACGCCCCGACCGCATCGTGGTCAGCCCGGGGCCATGCACGCCCGCCGAAGCGGGTATCAGCATCGCCCTCATCCGCGAACTCGGTCCCCACATCCCCACACTTGGCGTCTGCCTGGGCCACCAGGCCATCGGCGCGGCCTTTGGCGGCGCCGTGGTGCGCGCCCCCAGGGTAATGCACGGCAAGCTGTCGGCCATTCACCACTGTGGCGTTGGGGTCTTCGCCGGGTTGCCTGATCCCTTCGTCGCCACGCGCTACCACTCGCTGATCGTGCGCCGTGACGATTTGCCCGCTGAGCTTGAGGTTACCGCCTGGACCGACGATGGGCTGATTATGGGTCTCCGGCACCGCGCCTATCCGATCCAGGGCGTGCAGTTCCACCCCGAGTCGATCCTCACCGAGAGCGGCAAGCAGATTCTGCAAACCTTCCTAACGTGAAAATAGCCTGCCGGCGGGGAGGGTTTGGGAGGGCGCAGCCCTCCCAGGAAAAACCCATTTTCATCTTGTCGTTGTGCGGCGCAGCCGCATGGACGGCTGAGGTGAACATAGCCCGCCCGCGGGAGGGTTTGGGAGGGCGTAGCCCTCCCAAGAACAATAATATTTTCATTCTGGCGTTGTGCGCCCCGCGCATGGGGCCTAACGTGAAAATAGGGAATCCGGGGTTCCCACCGCTCCTGTTCATCGGGATGCCAGGCGCCCCCAACGGCGGTTGGGGGATGGGGAAACCGGGTTTCCCCATTCCCCTGCCTGAGGGGAGGGAATGGGAGGGCTGCGCCCTCGAGGGAACCAGGCCGGGGTTTCAAGCGACCTCAACCGCGGTTGGGGGTTGGGGCAACCGGGTTTCCCCACGCCCCTCCCTGTGGGGAGGGTCTGGGCGTAGAGGCGCAGCGCCGCCGCGCCTCTACGCGTTGCGCCGCAGGCGCTATGCCAGTAAGGCCCCGCCCAGCGCCGTCACCCCTACCACCAGCCAGGAGGGCGCCTTCCAGACCTGGAGCAACCCAAAGGCCGCCAGGGCCAGCGCAACATCGTAGGGGTGGCGAATCGCGCTGGTGATCACCGGGTCGTAGAGCGCGGCGAGCAACAGGCCAACGACAGCGGCGTTGACACCCTGCATCGCTGCCTGGACCCCCGGGTTCTGCCGTAGCCTGCCCCATAGAGGCAGGGTCGCCCAGAGGAAGAGGAACGAAGGCGCAAAGATCGCCACGACGGCGAGCGCCGCCCCGCTCCAGCCGTTGGGCGGCAGGGCGCTGATTGCGCCCAGAAAGGCCGCAAAGGAGAGTAACGGTCCCGGCACCGCCTGGGCTGCTCCGTAGCCGGCCACGAACTGGTCGGTGCTGACCCAGCCCGGCGCTACCACAAAGCGTTCCAGCAGCGGTAGCACCACGTGGCCCCCGCCAAAAATAAGTGATCCGGCGCGAAAAAAGGCCGAGAACATCGCCACAGCCTGGCTTCCCGTCGCTGTAGCCAGCAGCGGCAGGCCCAGCAGGCAGATGGGCAGGGCCACCGCGCTGCTCCAGGCCAGCGCCCGTGGTACCACAACCCGCACCGCCGGCGCCCCACCGCTGGCGGGCCTGCCCAGCAGACGCCAGCCCACCAGGCCGCCGGCGAGTATCACCAGAACCTGGCCCAGGCCGGTTGGCCAGAGCAGCAGCAGCACCGCCGCCACAAGCGCAATGGTTGCCCGAGGCCGATCCGGGGTCAGACGCAGGGCCATGCCCCAGACTGCCTGGGCCACCACAGCTACGGCGACTACCTTCAGCCCGTGGAGCCAGCCGGCGCCTACCCCGGCGCTCATACGGTTCAGCCCCAGGCCGAAGAGGGCCATCGCCAGCGCCGAGGGCAAGGTAAAGCCCAGCCATGCCGCAACCCCGCCGGCCAGGCCGGCGCGCGTAGTACCCAGCGCAATGGCCACCTGGCTACTCGCCGGCCCGGGCAGAAACTGGCTCAGTGCCACCAGGTCGGCATAGGTCGCCTCGTCCACCCAGCCACGCCGCGCGACGATCTCCTCGCGGAAGAAGCCCAGGTGGGCCACTGGCCCACCAAACGACGTCAGGCCCAGGCGGAGGAAGACAGCCAGCACCTCTGCCAGGCTGCCTGCGGGTTTGCTTGCTGGCGCAACGTCCGGTCGGGCCATAGATGTTCCTCAGCGCCTGAGGTGAACATACGGGGAACCCGGGTTTCCCCACCTGCGGTGAGCCTGTCGAACCGCACCCCTGCCTGTGGGGGGTGCCAGCCGCTTCCAACAGCGGTTGGGACATGGGGAAACCCGGTTTCCCCATCCCCCTGCCTGTGGGGAGGGTTTGGAAGGGCACAGCTCTCGGTGGGCAGGGATGGCTGCGTGCCGTCCAAAGGCCTGTGCAACCAGACCGGCGATGCCCCCGCGACCCGGTCGTGCTCCGCACCAGCGATTAGCCCCGGGTTCATCTCGCTGGCGCGTGGCGCTGCTGGCGGTACCATCCGCACACCGGGCGGAGCGGACAGCCGTCGGTGCGGCCGAGGTAGCTCTCGCGGCCCTCCTGGCGGCTGTACACCCGGCGCGCGGGCGGCCCGTCGCAGCGAGGTCGCGTAAGGCAGTAGCGTACACACACCTCGTTGATCTGAGCGTGGTACTCGGCGTACAGCGCCGCGGTCTGGTCCGCGCCAGGCGGCTCTGCGCGCAGCAGGCTGTGATGCAGGTCCGTTTCGATGATCCGGCGCAGGGTCTCGTAGGGCTGCCGCCAGGGGTGCGAAGCGGGCGCCGGACCGTCTGCCGCGCCGGGGCTGAGCGTGGGCGCAACCCGTTCAAACAGGCGCCGGGTGTAGGCATCGATGACAAATACCGGGTGGCCGCCGGCATACAGGAGGATCACATCGCAGGTTTCCGGGCCGATGCGGGGCAGGTGCAGCAACTCGGCGCGTACCTCAGGCGTAGGGCGCGCCAGCATCCGCGCCGTGTCGCCGTCATAGCCAGCGACAATATGACTGGCGATGGTGACCAACCCTGCCGCCTTCTGGCCGTAAAATGCCGCGGGACGGATTAACCCGGCCAGGGTCGCGGGAGCGGCCTCGGCCATTGCCCGGGGGCTGAGCAAGCCAGACGCGAGGAGACGTAGAATAGCTCCTTCGACCGTTTCCCAGCGCGTCTGTTGCACCAGCACGGCGCCCACCAGCATCTCGAAGGGGGCGTCGGTTCCAAAAATCGGCCACCAGGGGCGCGCGGCCTCTGGCCCGGTGAGCGGGCCAAAGTGTGCCCGCAGCCGGGCGAAGATTGTGGTCAGCGGCGCCGCCCCGTTGAGCGCGGGGGGCGCCGCCTCCAGGCTGCGCGAATCCAGGGGTTGGGCCATGGGCTATTTCACCGGCACGCCGTACCCCGCCGCGGGCAGGTAGAACTGCTCGACGTACTCGGTCAGCATGCGGCGCAGGCTGAACGTCGGCGCGACCGTGGCGATGGCCTCCTTGCAGGTCTGCACCCAGGCCGTTGGCACGCCATTGGCATCGCGCCCCTCGTAGTAGCGCGGCGCAATCTCGTGCTCCAGCAGATTGTACAGCGCCTGGGCATCGTTCCAGTCCTGCTCGTCCTGGCTCATAAACTCGCGTTCTTCACCAACCGCCCAGCCATTCTTACCATTGTACGCTTCGGGCCACCAGCCATCGAGCACCGAGCAGTTGGGAACGCCGTTCAGACTGGCCTTCATACCGCTGGTACCACTCGCCTCGTAGGGGCGGCGCGGCGTATTCAGCCACACGTCCACCCCCTGGGTCAGGGCGCGGCCCACGGCCATATCGTACTCTTCGAGGAAGACAATCCGCCCTGCCAGCCCCGGCTGCATAGCCAGTTGGTACACCTGCTGAATGAAGTGCTTGCCGGGATCGTCCCTGGGATGGGCCTTGCCGGCAAAGACGATCTGAATAGGCTTGTCGGGCCGGTTAAGGATATACTTGAGCCGCTCCAGGTCCTTGAACAGCAGCGTGGCGCGCTTGTAGGTCGCAAAGCGGCGCGCGAAACCCAGGGTGAGCACCCTTTCCTCCAGCACCGGCCAGATCGGCGCGCTCTGACCGACGAAGCGGTAGTGCGCCTGGAGCCGCTGGCGCGCGAAGGCGATCATCTGGCGCTTCAACTGCTGGCGCACATTCCAGAGCACCTCATCGGGGATCTGGTACACCTTGCGCCAGACCTTCGGATCGTCGAGGTTCTCTTCCCAGTTTTTGCCCAGGTAGGCATCGTAGAGGGCGCGCAACTCGGGCGCGAGCCAGGTGGCGGTATGCACCCCGTTGGTAATCGCGCTGATCGGCACCTCGTCCTGGCTCTTGCCCGGGTAGAGCCACTGCCACATACCCCGTGCCACGTGCCCGTGCAGCTTGCTCACCCCATTGTGGTACTCCGAGAAGCGCAGGGCCAGCGCCGTCATAGCAAAGGTTGGACCCCACTGCTGCTCCTGGAGCGCCAGGGCCATGAACTCATCGCGGGTCAGGTTCAACTGCGGCCAGTAGCTCCAGAAGAACTTCTCCATCAGCGGCAGCGGGAAGGCGTCGTTACCGGCGGGCACCGGAGTGTGGGTAGTAAAGACGCTGTGCGCCTTCACCTGCTCCATAGCCTCCTCAAAGGGCACGCCCTGGTTAACCAGTTCGCGGCAGAGTTCGAGCACCAGGAAGGCCGAGTGGCCCTCGTTCATATGCCAGACCGTCGGCTTATAGCCGAGGCGGCGCAGCGCCCGCACGCCACCCACGCCCAGCACCAGTTCCTGGGAGATGCGCATCTCCTGGTCGCCGCCGTAGAGCCGCGCCGAGAGCTCCCGGTCCTGAGGACTGTTCGGGTGAATATCGGTGTCCATCAGGTACAGCTTAACCCGGCCCACCTGGAACTTGTAGACCTTGGCGTAGATGGTGCGCCCGGGCAACTCCACTTCGACCACCACCTCGCGGCCATCGGGGTCCAGCGCCGGGATGGCGGGAACATCGGCGAAGTTCAGCTTGTTGTACTCAGCCTGCTGCCAGCCGCTCGGGTCCAGCCGCTGGCGGAAGTAGCCCTGGGGATAGATGAAACCAACGGCCACAAACGGGAGCCCCATATCCGAAGCTTCCTTCACGTGGTCGCCGGAGAGAATGCCGAGACCACCCGAGTAGATCGGCAGGGACTCGTGGAGGCCGAACTCAGCCGAGAAGTAGGCAATCTGCACGTCAGCGGCATCGCCGTGCCGTTGGGTGTACCAGGTCTTCTTCGCACCCATGTAGGCGTCGAGGCTCTTCATCACCGCGTCATAGCGCTGCAGGTAGGTTGGATTGGCTGCGGCCTCTTCCAACTTGCGCTGGCGAACGTCGCGCAGGAACTCCACGGGATTGTGGTAGTCCAGTTCCCACAGATCGGGGTCAATCAACCGGTAGAGATCCTGCGCCTCGGGATGCCAGGTCCACCAGAGATTGTAGGCCAGTTCGCGGAGGCGAACGATCCGCTCAGGGATCGGGGTGAAGAGGATATCCTGTTCCAGCCGGGCCATGTGCGCTCCTTACATGCTGCGCGCGAACAATCCGTGGCGTGAGACGGTCACCGGTGCTTTGCGCTTGCGACAGTTCGCATTGTAGCCGTTCCGGTTAAAACTGTCCAGGCTTTCCGTTAGCGTACATGTTCACATTTGGGGTAAGGCGTCACCTCGGGTGCGCGGGCCTCCCGCCCGCAATGGCCTGGATGCGGGCAAGATGCCCGCGCACCCAGGAGACGTGTGAACACGTACCCTTTAGCGCGGGGGAACCGGATTCGCGTGGTCGGGGCGAAACGTCCTGCGCCCCGGCGAGGGCCAGGAACCGATGAAGGGCGGCCTGAACGTATGGGCGCCGACGGGCGTGATGGCGTGGGGATGCGCTGATTGGTCCTCACCCCCGGCCCCCTTCGACAGGCTCGGGGCGGGCCTCTCCAGCGAAGCTGGAGCGCCTGTGCTGAGCCTGTCGAAGCGGGGAGACCAGAGCCGTGCGCGGAGGCGTTATGGTTCGCACAAAACCCGCGCGACCGCGACCCTGCCGGCAACAGTCGTGCGCCACCCGGGCGCCCGTAAGACGTTCGCGTCGTGGGGTGTCGGAGAGACGGCCCGCCGGGCCGTCTCTCCGCGGCCATGGCGGGCGGGCGGCCACGGTGGGCCAGGCCGACATCTGACGGGCAGGGGGCAGGGGAAACCCGGTGTCTCAATGATTCGGGCTCGTATCACCCGGACCGCGCGGCGGCCTCGTAGGCCGCCAGGGTGCGCTCGGCGGTCATGCGCCAGCTAAAGGCCCGCGCCTGCCGCAACCCTCGCTCGCGCAACTCCTGGCGCAGCTCAGCATCGTCGAGCACCCGGATGATCGCCTCGGCCAGGGCCTCGGGGTCGTAGGGTGAGACGGTCAACCCGGCATCGCCGACCACTTCGGGCAGGCTTGAGGTATTCGAGGCCACTACGGGTGTGCCGCAGGCCATGGCCTCCAGGGGCGGCATTCCGAAGCCTTCGTAGATCGAAGGAAAGACGAACACGGTGGCTGCCGCGTACCAGAGCGGCAGCTCCTCTTCTTCCAGATAGCCGACGAAGCGCACCTGTTCGCGCAGCCCCAGCGCCTCGAGGCGTTGAAAGACGGCATCGTAGAGCCAACCCTTGCCGCCTCCCACCAGCAGCGGCGCCGCAAGCCGCTGCGCCACCCGGGCGTAGGCTTCCAGCAGGGTGGTAAGATTCTTGCGCGGCTCCAGGGTGCCCACGTAGAGTACAAAGCGTTCGGGCAAACCCCGGCGCGCGCGAAAGGCCTCCAGCACTGCGGGGTCAGGCGGCCGGAAATGCGCGCGCACGGCATTGGGGGTCACCACGACCTGTTCGGGGTCCACGCCGAGCAGCCCGATCACTTCCCGTCGAGTGTGCTCGGAGACAACCAGGATGCGCGCTGCGCGCCGCACGCTCAGGCGCGTGGCAAGGTCGAGATAGAGCCGATTGTAGGCCCGAAAAGTCCCCGGAAAGCGGATGAAGGCCAGGTCGTGCACGGTGACCACGCTCGGCACGGGGCAGGTCAGTGGCACTACGCTATGCACGCCGTGGAAGAGGTCAGCGCCGCTGCGTCGCAGCAGCAGAGGGGCAAGGAACTGCTCCCAGGGGATGCGCACCCGCGGGTTGATCGTTGGAAAGCGGCTGGGGATGACCCGAAAATTGTCGGGCAGCCCTAACGCGCGCTGGTCAAGCCCGCGGGTGGTGTAGACGCTGTAGTGATTGGCGCGGTCAATTTGAGCGAGTTGGAGCAGTACCTGCTCGACGTAATGCGAGATGCCCGCGCGTCGAAACGAGCGGGTATGAGCCAGCAGATGAGCGTTGATCGCGATGTGCATGCAGCGATTCCCGGATCGGCGACCTGTGGTGCAGCGCCGCTACGGGCTGCCCGCAACCACCGACGCCTCCCCGTAATCGTGGTGAGGGACCAGACCCCATTCGGTCAGGGGGAAGTAGATCAACCAGGCCTTGCCGATCACCCGATCCAGCGGAAGAGGTCCCCACTCCCGGGAGTCGCTCGAATTGGCCCGATTGTCGCCCATCACAAACACGTGGCCGGGGGGCACCGTGAGCGGCCCGTTATCACAGGCATACCCTGCCAGGCAGAAGGTTTTGGTATCTCCCAGATAGGGCTGGTCAAGCACCGCACCGTTCACCCACACCTGTCCATCGCGGATCTCGACCGTATCGCCTGGCAGGCCAATAACGCGCTTGATATAATCCTTCGATACATCACGCGGATATTCAAACACCACGATGTCGCCGCGCCGGGGTTGATGGAAGGGATAGATGACCCGCTGTTCGAGCGGCTCCTGGCCGGGCAAGAGCCGCAAGGGGGCGTTCAAATCGAAGTGAAAGTAGACCAGTTTGTTGACCAGAATGTACTGCCCCGATTGCAGCGTTGGCTCCATGCTGGAGCCTTCGATTTTAAAATTCTGAACGATACCGCGAACAATGAAAAAGACCAGTACAATAAACAGCGCCGTCTCAACCAGTTCACGCACGACACTGCGCACGCGCACCGGCGCTTCCAGGGAGGTTGCCCGATCGAAGGTGAGCGGTCGTAATCCATCGTGGACGGGTGTATCGAGGACAGACGGGGGGGCCGGTTCACCGCCAGCCCCGCGCCATTGGGGGAACTGATCCATGATATGCCTGTATCGTATGGTGCAATCGTTATGTTACACTAGCGTGAACATATGGGGAAACCGGGTTTCCCCACGCCTCTCCCTGAGGGGGAGGGTCCGTGAGGGCGCAGCCCTCACAGGAACAAACCTGTCTTCATCCTGTCAGAGGGTGGGAAAACCCGGTTTTCCCACGCCTCTCCCTGAGGGCAAGGGTCTGTGAGGGCGCAGCCCTCACAGGAACAAACCTGTCTTCATCGTGTCAGAGGATAGGAAGACCGGGTTTCCCCACACCTCTCCCTGAGGGCAAGGGTCTGTGAGGGCGCAGCCCTCACAGGAATACATCCATTTTCATCTTGTCAGGGTGCGGCGTAGCCGCATGGGCGCCTGACATGAAAAGAGGGGAAACCGGGTTTCCCCACCACCCGTATCTGGCCTTCCGATGCATTATACTCGAACGGTGCTCAGAATGCCAGACACCGGGCGAGAGCAGGAGTTTGCATGGTGACCGAGCGGGCCGACCTGATGGTTGTGGGCAGTGACGGGAGCGTTGTCTGTCTGGCGTGCCAGTGGCGTTGCGCGCTACGCCCCGGCGATGTGGGGCGTTGCCAGGTGCGTGTTGGCGCCGAGGAGGGCATCAATCTGCTCAGTTACGGTCTGATCAGCGCTGCAACCATCGGGCCGATCGAGGACTACCGGCTCTGGCACTTTCTTCCTGACACACTGGCCCTGGCGATTGGGGGTTGGGGCTACGCCACGGTCACCGATCAGAGCCGCGGACCCTACGGCGCGCTACCGGATGACCCGGCCCGGCGGCGCAAACTTGACGCCGAGCGCGCCGCCTCGTTCGCCCTGGAGCGTCTCTGTCGCGGCGTTATCTGGGCCTATGGCGAACCTGCCGTCAATCACGAGTACGTGCGCGCGCTGCTGCAACTCAGCCGCGCCGCCAGCCGCTACACGGCGCTCATCACCACCGGGGCGATGACTGCCGAGGCGCTCGATCAACTCGGCCCCTACCTCGATGGCATCAGCCTCGACCTCCGGGGCTTCAGCGACGCCAGTTATGCGCGCCTGGGCGGTCTGCCCGCCTGGCGCGAGGTGCTGACGATTGCCGAACGGGCGTTGCGCCACTGGCGAGTGCACGTCGAGGTCACCACGCGCATCCATCACGGCGTCAACGATGATCCGGCTGAGGTGCGCGCCCTGGTGACCTGGATCAAGGAGACCCTGGGAGAACATACGCCCTGGCACGTGCTTCCCGGTGACGCCGGGAGCGAGACTGCGGCTTCAACGATGCGCGCCCGCAGGATTGGCCACGAGGTCGGCCTGCACTTCATCTACGGCGCCGAGCCGAATCAGCCGACGCGCTGCCCTGTGTGCCACCAGGTGCTGATCACCCGTGTCAACGGGGTGACGAGCCTGGTCGGCCTCGAGGGATCTCTCTGCACCAACTGTGGCTATAACGCCAGGCTGCACCTGTCGATTTTCAAGCAGCGGTGAGATGCACCGCTTATCAGGCATCTATGGCCGTACCGCAAAGGGCAGATGTACGCGCCGCACCTCCAGACGCGAGTCGACGCGGAAGTTCAAGGTGCGCTCCTCAGAACGGTTGCCTTCGCGGTCCACCGCCACATAGCGCACGCGATGCTGACCGTCAGGCAGGCTGCCCAGGGTGGCAATCGGGCCGGCCCGCTCTTCCCAGGGGCCATTGTTTACCGCCACCAGCAGACTCGCGACCCCACTGCCGCCCAGGTCATCGGCGGCCAGCGCCACGCTGTCGAGCTGCCGAAAAATCGCCCCCACGCCCTCGGTGACCCCGGCGCCCGACCCGGCCAACCCGTCGAGGGGCGGGCCAAACTGTCCCTGGCCCGGGCCACGCACGGCGTAGCCTCCCGTAGGCCCGTTTCCCCGCTCCAATGAACGGAAGGCCAGCGCGTGCCGCCCGGCGCGCAGGTTCACCGTTCGCTCCACCGCGGTCTCGTCTTGCTGACCTGCTGCGCTGACCACCAGTTGGCCGTTGACCCACAGCCAGGCGTTATCGTCGCTGCTCAGCCGGAAGGTGTAGTCACCGTCTACCGGGGCAACAAAGACGCGCGTCTGTTCGAGAACCAGGCGGTCGCTTGCCTCCACCCTGCTCCCCAACACGGACCCGAGGTCGTCGTTGGGCGTACCCTGCCAGACGAAGCTGCCCAGCAGTGCGCCACGGGCAAGGGCCGAACCGTCGCCGGTGCGAGCCAGAAAATTGGCCGGCGTTCCACCCTCGCGGTACACGTGGGCCAGCGGGCGCAGCAGGTGGTCGTAGGCTACGGGAACGGGGGACTGGCGTTCGGGGGTGACGCTCAGGGTCGTAACGGCCACATCGCGGGCGAAATAGACGACGTACTCGTTGATCAGCCCGGCACGTAGCCGGAAGGTACCCGGGGTTCGCAGGCGCAGGTAGCCCACCACCTCGCGCATTTCGCCCGGCGCCAGCCGCCCGTTAATGCCCCAGCGCCACGGGTAGCCGCCGCTGTCGCCCGCGCACCGGGGTTGCCGCTCGGCCTCGATCGGGCCAAGCGTCAGACGAATGCGCCCGAACTCTTTCGGATAGGTCGGGTAGGCCTGCCCCGGCGTTCCCAGGAAGCACTCGCCCTCATCGTAGACATAGGCTTCATTGAGGTTGTAGCGCCCGTCGGCGGCGCGTTCCGCTTCGGGCGCCTGGCTTTCAACCGGCGTTGCGCCGCTGTTGTGAATGGTGAAGGTGATCTTCAGCAACTCACCTGCGGGCAGGCTCACCCGGTCGTAGCGGACATTCAGGAGGTCAACCCGCGCTGCGGTAGGGTCCTCCTTAATCCAGCGGATAGCATCGAAATAGACCACCCGTTGACGGATGAGCGGCTCCCCGGTCAGGTCAGTTAGCTCGACGTAGCCCTGGCGCCCCGCGGCAAACTGGTAGGCGCCGAGCGAGACCCACTCCTCGGCGGTGTCCTGGTTGATGCTCACTTCGTACACCCGGTCGGCAGCGGCGATGCGGTAGGTGGCGCGGGCGGTGGCCTGGGGCAGCCCGCATCCCCGCGGGATGTAGGCCAGCACGTGGTAGCGCCCGGCCTCGGGCAGGTTGGGGCGCCAGACACCCCGGTTGGTGCTCTCGGCCGGGGTATCGGTGCCGAAGGTGTAGCTCGTATTGCCATCGTAGCCACAGGGCCACTGGTACCAGTTGGCATTACTGCGCTCGAAACCGCTCTCACGGTCGTCCACCGTCAGGTCGCCATTGTCCCAGGCGCCGCCGTTCAGCCGCTCTCGCACGCGCTGGCGGATAGTGGGCAGCAGGGCGTCCAGCCGGTCGCCGGGACAGGTGGTGTGGCCCGGGGTGACGGTGCGGTGACCAGCGATGTGATTGACGACGGCGCCAGGGTTGAAGGGGCTACAGTAGCGGGAGATAGCGCACCCGTAGTAGTACGAGCGACCAAGGGGGTCGACGCCCTTCTGTTCGGCCTTCCAGGCCAGCAGGCTCACCAGGCTGTCCACGGCGGCGCCAGGTGGCGCGACGGAGCTGTAGGTGCCGATCAGCGCCACCCCCATCGAGCCGTAGTTACCGGTGTCGTGGAAGCCCACGGCGTCATCGCCGCCAGCCCGTCCTTCGTAGATCACGCCGTTGGGGTCAATCAAGAAATTGTACCCGATGTCGCCCCAGCCACGGGTGAAGGTGTGAAAGGACCAGATCGCCCGCACCCGGTCGGCCCAGCTCTGCTGGCTCCCCGACAGGGTGTTGGCGTCGGCGGTGTGGTGGATGATCATGTGCCGCACGGGGTAGTAGGCGGGCGCCGCCCGGCTACCCTGTCCATCTGGATTGCCCCAGGCGGTGCGGCTCACCACCGGCGGGCGGCTCACCTGCGCGATGGCGGCCTCGCCCGGCATTTCGGGCAACGGCTCCGATGGCCCGAAGCGCGCGTCAACGGTGTTGACCTCGATCCGCCGCAACTCGGGCCGGCTCCCGTCGAGCGCGGGGCCGAAGCGCGCGCGCACCTGCCAGAAGCGCGCCTCGACGCCGGCGGCGATAATCTGGCTCCAGTACACCTGTTCACCGTCCTGGGGTTGCCAGAGATCCTCGTCTTCACCTGCTGCGCCCCAGGGCGACCACTGTTGCCCGTCGGGGGAGACGCGCGTCTCTAACTCCAGGCTGGCCTCGGGCGGTACGACCGCCTCCCAGCGCAGCAGCAGGTGGGTGAAGGGGCGTGGCGTGGCGGTTACGGCCGAGACATAGGCGTAGCCCGTATCTTCCCCGCCAAGAGGTCCGGGGGAGGGCGCATCCGCAGGGTTGAGGGGGAGCAACACGGCCTGGTCGGGTCGTCCGGCTTCGGTGTCAGCCGGAGGCCGGGCAGCCACGCGCCCGGCAACCAGCGCCAGCAAGCCGAGCAGCAGCAGCGCAAGGGAGAGCGTGGTGGAGCGGCGAGAACGGTGCAGCATAGCGAACCTCCACGCAGGAAGGGATCGGATACCACGCTCATACTACCGATGCTGGGTACCGGTTGGCGAGGGCGTAACATGACGGTTGGATGACTCGTTGGGGGAGGACCGAACGATGGCGGGAGGGGCGCGAGTGGGCCACGCTCTACCACACCCGCCCCGCCGGGAGGAGCATAGGGAAACCCGGTTTCCCCATGTCCCAACCGCTGGTGGGAGCGGCTGGCGCCCCAGCCGGCAGGGATACGGGGAAACCCGGTTTCCCCATGTCCCAGCCGCTGGTGGGAGCGGCTGGCGCCCCAGCCGGCAGGGATACGGGGAAACCCGGTTTCCCCATTTTCCAACCGCTGGTGGGAGCGGCTGGCGCCCCAGTCGGCAGGGATACGGGGAAACCCGGTTTCCCCATTTTCCAACCGCTGGTGGGAGCTGACGCCCCAGCCGGCAGGGGTACGGGGAAACCCGGTTTCCCCGTATGTTCACATCAGACCGTTACATGGTGCTCAAAATACCGATTAATCAGCGCAATCACCTGGTCAGCGGTCTCCTCGATAGGCTTATTCGTAACATTGATCACCGAGAAGCCCCCCTGGCGAAAGATGCGCCGGGCGTAGGCCAGTTCGTCCTGGAATTCGATGGGATCAGTGTAGCTGTGGCTTGCATTGCCCTGAAAGAGCCGTTGCCGCCAGTGACGGTGATGGCTCAGAACGTCCACATCAATGGTCAGGCCGACCACCCGGCGCCGGTCAATCTCGAAGAGCTGGCGCGGTGGCGGCAGGTTATAGACCAGCGGCACATTGGCCACCTTCCAACCCAGCACTCCCAGGTAGATGCTCAACGGCGTCTTGCCGACCCGCGAGACGCCGGTGAGCACCACATCGGCCTCGTGGAGATCGCCGGTGTTGCGTCCGTCGTCGTGATCCACGGTGTACTCGATGGCCTTGATGCGGTCCAGGTAGACTTCGTGCCAGCGCTGGTACAGGCCGGGCTGTCCCAATGGTGTGCGTCCGAACAACTGTGCCATCAAATTGAGCGGGCCGCCGATGGCATCGATGGTGGGGATGCCATATTCCGCGGCCATCCGAATCAGCGCCTCGCGGATGGTTGGATTGACCATGGTGTGGATAATCATCCCCCCTCGTTCGGCCACCTGCTGCATAATCGCCGGCAACTGATCCTCCTGGCTCACCTGGGGGATCACGATCACCGCCGGGTTAATGCCCGGGAACTGGGAAAGGGCGATCCGCGCCACGTGTTTGCCAAGCGCCCCTGCCCCCCCGGAGACGATGAAAATGGCCGGAAGGTGCTCGTCTGTTAGCGCCAGCGTAAGCATCGTCGTCTCCTGAACTTTCAGTTTTATTTTTGGGAGGGCGCAGCCCCTCCAACCCTCCATCAGCATCAGGGAGAGGTGTGGAGGGCCTGTGGAGGTGTGGAGATGAACGCAGGAAAGGGATACGTTGAGCGTTTTACGCCTCCACAGCTCTACACCTCCACAGAGAGAACCCCGGGTTCCCTCGGTTCATATCGGTGTACATCGCCGCACTGGTTCCGCACGCAACGGGTTCTTCGGGTAGCATACGTAATCCGTGCCCCGCAGCGCGTAAAAACCCGGTTACGCCGCGTGAATATGTGACCAGTGTCGGTGCGTTCCTGGCAGCGAACGGGAGGTGGAGAAGGGCAACCCGGGGTTCCGGCCTCAACCGGTAGGGGGCGGTGTGCCTGTCAGAGCGCCCCCTACCGGTGGGGAAGGTTCGGGAGGGCGTTATACCATTTTGGATTTTAGATTGTGGATTGCCACGCTGGGCAGCACAACGCCTGAAATCGGTTCAGGCAATGCGGCATCATCAACGGTAATTGGTATTAGCCCTCCCGGGAGCACCTCTTTGCAGCCTGTCGCTGCGCAGCGAAGCCGTGTGGGGCCTACGGGAAATAGACCCGTGAGGTGAACGCCCCATGCAGGCCGTGCGGGATGTGGTGGCCGAGGCAGAGTCGCGCCAGCGGCCCGCCCGCGGGCCGCCGGGCATCCAGGATCACCAGGTCAGACTCGTGGCGCGCGGCGTCGTAGACCAGGGCCAGCAGCCAGCCATCGTCTTCGGTGGGGCTACTGTTGCGGGTCGGGTCGCCACTGTCGGGCGAGACGGCCCCGGCAACGGCGGGGCTTTGGGGTCGAGGCACAAAGATCGGCTCGCTAACGAACCCGCGCGGCGCCGCGCTCCACACCTCCTGCGCTCCGCTCTCCAGGTCGAGCTTCCAGATCGCCTGCAAGGGGCCGTTCCCCGCGGGCGCATCGGCGGCGGCCAGGTAGACGTAGCGGTACGGGCGCCCCACCTTTGCCGGGTGCACCACCGGAAACTCGCAGGCGCGCTGGTCAATGACCTGGCACTGCACCGTGCCCGAACGCGCGTTCAGCGTGGTCCGGGTAAATTTGCCGGGCGGCAGCGCCGCAAAGTCGATCCGGCGGAAGTTGGTCCGCGGGTCAATGCCGACGTAGGAGTCGTACCAGATCGAGTCGATCACCAGGTCATCACCATCTTCAAAGGCATTGGCGTGGTGCCAGACGAAGCCATTGGGGGCGCGGAAGGTGCGCGGCGCGCCGGCGCCGGGGTGACGTGGCAGGACGATGATGGTCGAGGGCCGATCGGGCTGCGACGCCAGGCCCTGGGCCGCACTCTGCAAGCCGAGGGCATACGGCAGCGCATCGTAGCGCACCGGGTTCTGGATGAATATGGCGAAGCGCGGCGTGATCGCGACATCGTGCAGAAAGGCGAAACGATCAATTTCAAAGGCGTTGCGCCGGATGAGGCGAAACGTCGGGTCGAACTCGTAGAGCGTCAGCGTCGAGGATGGTCCCGGTTTCAGGCCAAAGTTCACCAGGGTCGGCGCTCCGTCGTCCCAGGCCGAGGCGGGGTCAATGTGGTAGTGGGCGGCGAAGGCGTCGCCGGGGCGGAGCACGCCATCGAGGCGGTCAAGACCGCAGGTATCGAGGGTTAGCGGGTCGAGGCGGTACGGTTCGCCTGCCTCCCAGAGGGCCAGGAGCCGATCGGCCCAGGGCAGCACGCCCGTATTGGCGACATTCTTGAGGCGCAGGTCGAAGGCGTTGGCCAGCCAGCCACCGGGGCGCTGGGTGCCAAAAACGCCGCGGAAGAGCGGTCTTCCGGCCCGTTGCTCGGCCAGGAAGCCTTCGGTACGCACAAAGCGGTTACGGTAGTAGGCTCGCCCGTCGCGGAAACTGAGCGCCACGACCATACCATCACCGTCGAAGGGATGGTGCACCGGATGGCCGCCAATGTCGAGCAAGCCGGGGCCGTTGCGGTAGAGGGTGCCGTGCAGCTCGACGGGAATGTGGCCTTCGACATGCTCGATCCAGAAGGTATGTTCTTCGGGCTGCGACTCGTAGCCGCGAGCCCAGTCATTGACCAGAGAGGCGCTTGCCTCGGACAAGGTGAGGGTATTCACGGATGGGTTGTCCTTTCCAGGAATGGCACACGTTTTCATTGTACCTGAATATCTGGAAGAGGAGCGCCCTGGCTTTTCCCGGCAGGGCGGGTGTGAACGTAGAGGCGCAGCGGTGCTGCGCCTGAAGCGCAGCGGTGCTGCGCCTGAAGCGCAGCGGTGCCTCTGACGCGCCTGTATGTGTTTAAACCGGAAAACCGGGGGGGCCCGTGCTCTGGCCGGGCGAATCTGGTAGCAATGCCCCCGGAGGCGCCTCTGCCAGCGTGGGGGGCATCTCGACTACCTTTCAGGTGTAGAGTTTCTGGCGGATCACGTCCTGCCCTCACCCTCCTATCCGGATCGGTTTAAGGGCGGACAGCACATCCGCGCCAACGTGGCGTGTACCGCATTGGAACGCCCCCGCGCGCGGCTCTGGTCTCCCCGCTTCGACAGGCTCAGCGCAGGCTCTCCAGCTTCACTGGAGCGGCCCGCCCCTTCGACAGGCTCAGGGCGAAGCCTGAGCCTGTCGAAGGGGGCCGGGAGTGAGGACCAACCAGCGTATCCCCACGCCATCACGCCCGTCGGCGTCCATAGGTTCTGTCTGCCCCTAAACCTGGTAGGGGAGGGGGTAGGGGGTGAGGGAGGCGGGGCCCGGGGGTTGCGCCCTCAACAACCCTACACCTGAGAGATCTCGACTACGGAATATAGATCCGCACCCCGGGGAAGATCAGGTCGGGATCAGGGCCAAGCACGTTCCGGTTCGCGTGGAAAATCTCGGGCCAGAGAAGCTCATTGCCGTAGGCCCGCAGAGCGATCCAGCGCAGATAATCGTGGGGCTGGATGGTGTAGAAGCTCTGGCGCGCAATGGGACCGCGGGCGGGGAGCGCCGTGGGCGCTGCGGGGCGCGCGACGATCCCTGGCAGCACCAGGCGCTGTCCGGGGCGAAGGGCATTCGGGTTACTGCCGATAATCCTGAAATTGGCGTCCCAGATTGCGGGGGCGTAGCGCGTAGTGCCGTAGAAGCGCAGCGAGATGCTACTGAGCGTGTCTCCGCTGCGTACCACGTAGACCGCGGCAGCGGTTCGCGCCGGGCGGGTAACGACACCGCCTGCGGGGCGGCTGGGGCCGGCGGGAGGCACGGCGCCGATCTGCCCCCCGAAGGGCACCCCGTCCTGGTAGCCGGGGGGCTGCACGTACCCGGGCGGCGGCGGCTGCGGGGCCGGTACCGCCGGGGGTGGCGGTGGCGGCGGAGGTGGAATAATCTGGTCAGCCAGCGTGATGGCGGGCAGGGCCACGGTGGCGGGGGTGTAGGTGAACGCCGAGTCGGGCAGGCGGTTCACCGTGGTGAAGCTGACCGGTTCAGGGCGGGCGGCGGCGACGGGGGCGGTCTCCTCGACCAGCTCAAAGGCCGGAAAGGCTACCGGCGCGGCGGCAGGGCCGGTAACGATGCTCGCCAGCATGGCCGCATCTTCGGCGGTAGGCGCGGCGAGCAGGCTGGCAAGAAGGGCCTGATCGGCGGCGGCAGCAGCAGCCCGTTCGGCGAGGGTGTGAACGGCGGGAACCAGGGCCGCAGCCAGCGCTGGTGTCACGCCCTCGCGGGCAGCCCGAACCGGCGTGACCCCCATACTGGCTATGGCTATCCCGCTCGCCAGCAGAACGACGGCAGCGCCCCCGAGCAGGCGTGAGGTCGTTTGTCCACGGGGACGGGTTAACGCCTGGCGGGGCGATGCCAGCGCGCGCGGCGGCGCCAGCCTTGCCGCGACCGACCAGGGCGACGCGCTCGCTGTCGTCGTAAGCAGGCCCTCGAGCAGCGCATGTTCAGCGCCAGGTGGCTCAGGAACGCCGCGACAACGCATAGTGGCTCTGGCATCCATGGCATACTCCTAGTCTGATAAGTGTGCAGCGAAGCCGCACAACGGTCTCATACCAATTACCGTTGATGATGCCGCATTGCCTGAAGCGATTTCAGGCGTTGTGCTGCCCAGCGTGGCAATCCACAATCCAAAATCTAAAATCCAAAATGGTATCACGGGGGGCCTGCGCCCCTGAGCGTGCTCAGAGCATAGCACACTCACGCCAATGGTCAAGAGGCATGAGAAACCCGCGAAGGAAGCACAGTCCTCCGCGGGTACTTTTTAGATTGTAGATTTTGGATTGCAGATCGTCGCCTGAGGCGTCCGGGTGCGCTTCGAAGGAACGCTGCTTGCGGAGCGTTCAAGTGAAACGGGTATTACGGGAACGATTTCGCTCCGTGGCCCTGCACCGGCCTGCCAGGGGACGGTAACTGGGTTTCCCCACCCGCCGGGCTTTGTTCCTGGGAGGGCTACGCCCTCCCCCGCCCTCCCGGTGGGGAGGGCCTACCGCCCCGTGGGTGGGGGCATGGGGAAACCCGGTTTCCCCATATGTTCACCTCAGGCCTGGCGAATCGCCTCGTAGACGATCTCCAGCGTATCGATCTGGTTGCTCTCGCCGTTGGCGCGAGCGACTTCCCACATCGACGGCCAGGCGCCGCTGAAGCGCCAGCGGCCCTTCACATGCCCGAACCGATCGAGTTCAATAATCGAGCCATCGTGGCGCACCGGATGCCCACTCGCGGTCATCTCTTCCCATTCGATCAACGACTGATCGAGGGTGACGCCATTCGACAGGCGGATCACCATATCATGGCCCGGCTCGGCCAGGTCGAGCAGACTGATCTCGTCATCGCCGATATAGAACTCGATCGGGTCCTCGTAGCCGTGCAGACCTACGCACTCACGAAAGGCCGCGCAGGGCACACCGTCGACTTCAACAATAAAGCGGTAATCGCGCAGGTTGCTCGGTAACAGGATGTTCCGCATCAGTACACCTCCTCGCTGGTGAGGAAGGTGGCGGGAGTCAGGAGCCCCCGCTCCCTGCCCCAACCCCTGTCTCGCGCGGCACAACAACCCCCGGACCCGTTACGGACAACGGTAAGGCGTTCAGAAGCTGTGAAGCTTTGTTGAGTCAGTATAATGCACCGCAGCATTGGGGACGGAAAAGAAAGCTACCGTCGGGGTTATGAGACCTTTACCGTTGTGGAGGAGTTGAAGCCCCGAAGACCTGATGTGAAGATACGGGGAAACCGGGTTTCCCCATACCCCCGCCCACGGGGCGGGAAGCCCTCCCGCCAGGGAGGAGGGTGGGGAAACCCGGGTTCCCCATTCCCAACCGTTGTTGGGAGCGGCTGGCGTCCCCACAGGCAGGAGCGTGGGGAACCCCGGGTTCCCCATTTCCCAACCGCTGTTGGGAGCGGCTGGCGCCCCCACAGGCAGGAGCGTGGGGAACCCCGGGTTCCCCTAAGGAGGGGGTTGGGGAACCCCGGTTTCCCCATTTCTCAACCGCCGTTGGGAGCGGCTGGCGCCTCCCACAGGCAGGGGTGCGGTTCGACAGGCTCACCGCAGGTGGGGAACCCCGGTTTCCCCATTCCCCAACCGCTGTTGGGAGCGGCTGGCGCCCCAGCGGCAGGGGGCTGGGGAACCCCGGGTTCCCCTCAGGGAGGGGGGTGGGGAAACCCGGTTTCCCCATTTCCCAACCGCCGTTGGGAGCGGCTGGCACCCCATAAGCAGGGGGATGGGGAAACCCGGTTTCTTTTCACCTCAGCACCCGACTTGCTTGTTGGGATCGCGGAGCGGCAGGTTAAGCGGATTTTCGGCCTGATCACGGATCAATTCAGGATCAATGCCTCTGGGAATGGCGCCGCCGAAGGTCGTATCGGCCACCAGTTCGGGGCGCTCCTCCTTGAGGCGGGCGATCTCCTCACGGGTAAACACGCGGCTCTCATCGAAGCCCAGGTCCACCTGCACCGAGGCGCCCTTCATATGGATGCGGCCAATATCGTAGAAGCGCTTCTCGAAGGTCGTCTTGGCAAAGGCGCGCAGACAGCCGAGCATGTACTTGCGCTTGGTCTTATCCTTGATGAATGGATACTCGAGGAACGCCTTGCGCATATAGAAGCGGGCGTAGTTGCGGAGCACGCCTTTGAGCACCTGCTCGCGCTCCATCAGTTCGGGCTTCATAATCGGGGTGACGAAGTTGTACTTGGAGTAGTCGCGCACTTCGACCCGATCACCCAGCTCTTCGAACAGTTCGGCGAAGGGCCAGGGCGTGTACATGTTCCAGTTGGCCATGTCCACCTTCCAATCGAGGGCCATGCGGTAGGTCTCCTCGATGGTCTCGGGTGTTTCGTTCTCCATGCCCATGATGAACTGGGCCTCGGCGACCATGCCTGCTTCCTGGATGAGGCGGATGGCGGTCTTGTTCTGTTCGATGGTGGTCTGCTTGCGGAAGAGTTCCAGGTTCATCTGGGCTGCGGCTTCGGTGCCCAGGGAGATGTGCATTAGCCCGGCCCGCCGCCAGAGGGGCAGCAGATCCTTGTCGCGCATAATGTCGGTGACGCGCGTGTTGATGCCCCAGAGCACCGGCAGCTTGCGGCGGGCCAGTTCTTCGCAGAGGGCGGTGAACTTCTTGCGGTTGAGCGTCGGCTCCTCATCAGCAAGGATAAAGAAGCCGACTTTATAATCGCGCACCAGCGCCTCGATCTCGTCCACGAACTTGATCGGGTTGCGCGAGCGGTAGCGCCGCCAGAACTTCCACTGCGAGCAGAAGCGGCAGGTGAAGGGACAGCCGCGGGCGAAGTTTGGCACGGCCACCCGCACGTTCAGTGGCACGTAGATGTACTTGTCCCAGTCGAGCAGGCTCCAATCGGGCGACAGGGTGTCGAGGTCGGCGATGGGGTCACTGGCCGGCGTGGCGACAACCTTGCCCTCGTCCAGGTAGGCGATGCCCCGAATGTTCGGGCGGTCCTTCAGATCCGATCCGGCCTCGATGCTGCGCATCAGTTGGACGATGATCTCTTCACCCTCGCCGCGCACGATGTAGTCGATCCAGGGGGCCTCGCTGAAGACCTGGGTGTACATGAAGGTGGGATGGATGCCGCCAAGGATCAGTCTGGCGTTGGGCCGTTCTTCGCGGGCGATCTTCAGCGTATCCTGGGCCTTGAGAATCATGGGCGTGATCGCCGTGGCCATGATTACGTCGGGCTGGTTGACGCGGATGATCTGGCGGAGCTGGTCGTCGGGGATGTGAAAGGTCATCGCGTCAACGAAGCGGATGTTGTCGTACCCCGCTTGCTTGAGGGCGCCGCCGATGTAGGGCACCCAGCTTGGTGGCCAGTTTCCGGCGATTTCGGCCCCGCCCGCATGATAGTTCGGCTGGATCATCATGATCCGCATACTGGTCTCCCTTTTGGCTTGTGGGGCGGCGCCCCGCATCCCTGCGACAGAGTCTGAACTACACGGACCAACAATGCCCGGAAGGCACGGCCCCCCGGGGTTACCGCCAGGTGACGGTGAACGTACAGGCCCCGGCTCCGCCCGCGACGCAGGCCGTCTCGCGCACGCGCACCCGTCGGTCGATCAGGGTTTGCAGCAAGGTCTGGAAGCACTGTTCGTAGTAGCGGCAGAGCGGCTCTGCGGCGCCGACTCCGCGGCACTCCGGGCAATCGGCCAGATACAGAACCGCCTCACTCCGCCCCACGGCGTAGCTGAAGCGCCCTGTGCCGGCAAATGTCCAGGCGTGGGCGGCAATCGCCTTCAGCAGGAGGCGCAGGCCCGCGGCGGGCGGCAGCAACGGTAGCACGACGTGGGCCGGCCGGGGGATGCGGTGCGCCAGCAGGTAGCCTGCCGTGCGCTCACCCGAACGCGCCAGGATGCGCCCCGCCTCCTCGCTGCCCACCTCGGCCCGCAGCGCGTTGATCAGCGCGATGAACTCCTGCTCGTCTACCATCGTGGCCGGCAGGCGCTCCACCAGGTCGTCGCGGCCCATGCGCCGCAGAAAGCCCTGCGTCTCCCCCCGGCCCCACGCCTCTTCGAGCGCGCCGACCGTCTGGATGATCGCGTTGGGGCCGATCCGCGCCACGCCCGGGGCCGCGTGCGTCGCCTGCATGGGAGCTCCTTTCATGACATGGTAGCGTTGTTACATTTTATACATGAATCGAGCGCAGTCTACCATGGCCGTTTTCGCTGCACAGTGGTAATCGCTCAACGGTCTGTGAGTATTTCTTCTCAGACAGTGCTACGCCCTGGTGCTAGGATGAACTTCAGATCCGCCATGAACGTGCTTCGTGGTGCTATGGAGAGGAGAAATGCATGTCGAACCGGGCGCCAGCCGAGTCACCGGCGCGGGGCTCCGCTTCGGCGGCGATCGCCGATAATCGGCAGAAGTTGCTCGAGGCGACGATGCGGCGCCATCAGTACCGCCCTGACGCGCTGATCGAGGTGCTGCACAAAGCGCAGGAGTTGTACGGCTACCTTTCGCCCCAGTTGCTCGCCTCTATTGCCCACAGCCTCCACCTGCCGCCCAGTCGCGTGTACGGCGTCGCGACGTTTTACCACTTCTTTTCCCTCGCGCCCCAGGGTGAGCACACCTGTACCGTCTGCCTCGGCACGGCCTGCTACGTCAAGGGCGCGCTGGAGATCCTGTCGGCCCTGGAAGCGGAGACCGGTCTCAAGGCCGGGCACACCAGTCCCGATGGGCGCCTCTCCTTGCTGACCGCGCGCTGCCTGGGCGCCTGCGGCATTGCTCCCGCCGTGGTGCTCGATGGAGTCGTCATCGGCCACGCCGATGCCGAGACGCTGCGCGCCCGGTTGCACGCTCTGCTCGCTGAGGCGCCCGTCGCACCGTGAGAGAGGGCTTCCGATGGATCTTGCTGAACTGCACGCTATCGCCGAGCGCGAACGCGCGCGACGCAAGGCGGTCCGCGTGCTTTGCTGCACCTCGTCGGGCTGCCAGGCGTCGCGCTCGATCGAATTGTTGCACCAACTGGAGGCCGCGGTTGCCGCCAGTGGCCAGGATGAGACGGTTGGGGTCGCCAGTGTGGGCTGTATGGGTTTCTGCGGCCAGGGGCCGATGGTGCGGATTGAACCGGCCAATCTGATCTTCGAGCGCGTGCGCCCCGAACAGGCGCCGGAGATCATCGCCGCGCTCGCCGGCCAGCCCTGTGGCGTCGAGCGGGGCGATCCCAACCATCCCTTCTTCGCCCGCCAGGTTCATGTGGTGCGCCGCAACGGCGGCAACATTGATCCCGAACGGATCGAGGAGTACATCGCCGCGGGCGGGTACGAGGTGCTTTACCGCGTTCTCCACGATTTGTCGCCTGCCGAGGTGATCCGTGAGATTACTCGCAGCGGCCTGCGCGGACGTGGCGGCGCCGGCTATCCCACCGGCCTCAAATGGGCCACCGTCGCCAAAAGCCCCGGCGAGCGCAAGTTTGTGGTCTGTAATGGCGATGAGGGTGACCCTGGCGCATTTATGGACCGGAGCATCCTGGAGAGCGACCCGCACCTGGTGCTCGAGGGTATGGCCATCGCTGCCTATGCCGTTGGCGCCCACGAGGGCTATCTGTTTGTGCGCGGGGAGTATCCGCTCGCCATTCAGCGCCTGACCCGCGCCATTACCCAGGCCAGGAAGCTCGGCCTGCTGGGCAGCCAGATCTTTGAAACGTCCTTCGATTTCAAGGTCGAGATCCGTGTCGGCGCAGGCGCCTTTGTGTGTGGCGAAGAGACGGCGTTGATTGCCAGTATCGAGGGGCGCCGCGGCCAGCCCCGGCCTCGCCCGCCGTACCCCGCCGAGAAGGGCCTCTGGGGCTTCCCCACCCTGATCAACAATGTCGAAACCTTTGCCAATATCGTGCCGATTATTGAGCACGGCGCCGATTGGTACGCCGCCATCGGCACCGAGAAGAGCAAGGGCACCAAGGTCTTCGCCCTGACCGGGAAGGTGCGCAATACGGGCTTGATTGAGGTGCCAATGGGTATGACCCTGCGCGAGATTGTCGAAGATCTCGGCGGCGGCAGCCCCGACGGTACCCCCATCAAGGCTGTGCAGACCGGGGGACCCTCCGGTGGCTGTATCCCCGCCCGGCTCTTCGATACGCCGGTGGACTATGAGTCGCTCGCCGCTGCCGGCTCGATTATGGGCTCCGGCGGTATGGTGGTGATGGACAACCATACCAGTATGGTCGAGATCGCCCGGTTTTATATGGCCTTTTGTATGGACGAATCCTGCGGCAAGTGCGTCCCCTGTCGGGTTGGCACGGTGCAGATGCACCGGCTGCTCAGCAAGGTCGCTGCCGGCATGGCCACGCCCGCCGATCTCGAACAGCTCGAACAGCTCTGCCACCTGGTCCGCGAGACCAGTCTGTGCGGCCTCGGGCAGTCGGCGCCCAATCCGGTGCTCAGTACGCTGCGCTACTTCCGCGAGGAGTATGAGGCGCTCCTGCGCGGCGAAGTGGACGCCAGCACGAATGGCAAACCCTGAGGCCCCGGCGGGCGCGCGCACCCGCTGGCGCCCTTTGGAGCGTGTATGGCAGCCCGAACCCTTACCATTGATGGCCGGCTCGTCAGTGCCCGCGCCGGCGAGAGCATCCTCGAAGCGGCGCGCGATGCGGGCATCCACATCCCCACCCTCTGCTACCTGGAGGGTCTCTCCGAAGCGGGCGCCTGCCGCCTCTGTCTGGTCGAAGTGGCCGGATCGAACCGCCTCCTGCCCGCCTGTCTGACGCCGGTCAGCGAGGGTATGGAGGTGCGCACCGCCACCGAACGGCTACGTGAACACCGACGGGCGCTGGTGGAGCTGCTATTCGCCGAACGAAACCATGTCTGCGCCGTCTGCGTGGCTTCAGGGAACTGCGAGTTGCAGAACCTGGCCATCCAGGTGGGGATGACCCACGTGCGCTACGACTACCTCAACCCCGTCTGCGCCGTGGATATCAGCCATCCACAGTTTGGCATTGACCACAATCGCTGCGTTCTCTGCGCCCGCTGCGTGCGCGCCTGCGACGAGGTTGAAGGCGTACACACCTGGGATATCGCGGGGCGGGGCATCAACGCCCGGGTGATTACCGATCTGGGCGTGCCCTGGGGCGAGGCCGAGAGTTGCACCTCCTGCGGCAAGTGCCTGCTGGCCTGCCCCACCGGGGCGATCTTCCGCCGCGGCACCAGCGTCGCCGAACTCGAACGCGATCCCAAACGGATCGCGCTGATCGTCGCCTCACGTCAGGAGCGCTGGTAATACTCAGGCAAGGTTCAAAATCTTAGCGCTGCTGCAACGTTCCCCGGGCGGGCTGCGCCCTCCCCCATCCTCCCGATGGCGGTGGCTTGCCGCTCCGGGGGCAGGGGTGCGGTTCGACAGGCTCACCGCAGGTGGGGAAAGCCGGTTTCCCCGCGCGCCAACTCGTGCCGGGGGCGCCTGGCGCCTCCACAGGCAGGGGTGCGGTTCGACAGGCTCACCGCAGGTGGGGAAAGCCGGTTTCCCCGCGCGCCAACCCGTGCCGGGGGCGCCTGGCGCCTCCACAGGCAGGGGTGCGGTTCGACAGGCTCACCGCAGGTGGGGAAAGCCGGTTTCCCCGCGCGCCAACTCGTGCCGGGGGCGCCTGGCGCCTCCACAGGCAGGGGAATGGGGAAAGCCGGTTTCCCCTGCAATATTAAAGCGGGTTTGGGAGGCCTTTGCACTCCTAACCCCCTTCTAGAGATTGACCGAATCTATGTCCAGAATCACGTTCGCTACCGTCTGGTTCGGAGGATGTTCGGGTTGCCATATGTCGCTGCTCGACCTCGACGCCTGGTTGCTGGAGCTGGCAACGCAGGTCGAGCTGGTCTATGGCCCGCTCGCCGATCGAAAGATCTTTCCCGACGGGGTGGACCTGACCCTGGTGGAGGGCGCGATTGCGAACGAAGAGCACCTGGAACTGGCGCGTGACATCCGCCGAAAAACCCGCGTCCTGGTCGCCCTGGGCGACTGCGCCGTTACCGGCAATGTTACCGCCCTGCGCAACCTGGTGGGCAACCCGGCAGACCTGCTGCAGCAGATCTACCTCGAGCGCGGTGACCCACCGGCGGCTACGCCGGTGGCGCCGGGAATCGTGCCGCGCCTGATCGAGCGAGTAGTGCCCCTGCACGCGGTGGTGCCGGTGGATCATTTTCTCCCTGGCTGCCCTCCCTCCGCGCCGCGCATCCGCGCCTTGCTCGAGGCGTTACTCGCTGGCGTCGAGCCGCCTGAGGTCGGGCGCTTTGGATAGCCACGCCACCGCGGGCCGGGTAGAGGGGAAACCCGGTTTCCCCATGTCCCAACCGCGGTTGGGGGGCGCCTGGCGCCCCGCTGGGGAGGGGCGCGGTTCGACAGGCTCACCGCAGGTGGGGAAACCCGGTTTCCCCGTATGTTCACCTTACCGTCCCTCCAGGGAGGGGGAGGGGGAAACCCGGTTTCCCCATGTCCCAACCGCGGTTGGGGGCGCCTGGCGCCCCGCTGGGGAGGGGCGCGGTTCGACAGGCTCACCGCAGGTGGGGAAACCCGGTTTCCCCGTATGTTCACCTTACCGTCCCACCAGGGAGGGGGATGGGGAAACCCGGTTTCCCCATGTCCCAACCGCGGTTGGGGGCGCCTGACGCCCCGCTGGAGAGGGGCGCGGTTCGACAGGCTCACCGCAGGTGGGGAAACCCGGTTTCCCGGTATGTTCACCTTACCGTCTCACCAGGGAGGGGGATGGGGAAACCCGGTTTCCCCATGTCCCAACCGCGGTTGGGGACGCCTGGCGCCCCGCTGGGGAGGGGCGCGGTTCGACAGGCTCACCGCAGGTGGGGAAACCCGGTTTCCCCGTATGTTCACCTTACCCTCGCCTCAGGGAGGGGGAGGGGGAAACCCGGTTTCCCCATGTCCCAACCGCGGTCGGGGGCGCCAGGCGCCCCGCTGGGGAGGGGCGCGGTTCGACAGGC
>Ga0209721_1000398_pt1 | contig 40267 bp, 34 predicted proteins | sample TshhotsprinmetaG_FD_184139 | JGI IMG/M metagenome (GOLD analysis project Ga0209721, IMG submission 184139) | Hot spring microbial communities from South Africa to study Microbial Dark Matter (Phase II) - Tshipise hot spring metaG (SPAdes)... | ecosystem: Environmental > Aquatic > Thermal springs...
GCAGCTTCCGCGACGAGCTCAAGCGCCTGACCGACGGCCGTGGCCCGGATGTGATCTACGACCCGGTGGGTGGCGACCTGGCCGAGCCTGCCTTTCGCTCGATCGCATGGCGCGGCCGCTACCTAGTGATCGGCTTTGCTGCCGGCCCCATCCCCACCCTGCCGCTGAACCTGCCGCTGCTCAAGGGCGCCTCCATCGTCGGCGTATTCTGGGGCGAGTTTGCGCGCCGAGAACCCACAGCCCATGCGGCGATGCTGCAGACGCTGGCGCAGTGGTATCTGCAAGGCCACATCAAGCCGGTGATCGACGGCGTGCTGCCGATGCAGCAGCTGCCCCAGGCCTACGCACGGATGGCCGCGCGCCAAGTGATGGGCAAGCTGGTGCTGCGCAACGCACACTAGATTGCGACCGTCGCCAGGGGAGCCCGGAGCGCGCCCACAGCAGGGCGGCACGGGCTGAGAGTGGACAGCAAGCCGCAGGGGCCGATGTCCAGACCCTGGAACCTGATCCGGTTCGTACCGGCGGAGGAAGCGCGACATGACTGGAACGCCAACCGCCGCCGTGGGTGCGGCGCTGCTCGTCTTTTTGTGGGTGGGCCTGCGCGCCCGCACGGCCGACACCACCCTAGACGCCTACCTGACTGCGCGTGGCTCGCAATCCGCACTCACGCTCGGCCTGTCCTTTCTGGCGTCGGGCCTGGGGGCGTGGATCCTGTTCGTGCCTCCCGAGATCGGTGCCTTCGTCGGGCCGGTGGCGTTGACGGGCTCTACGCCATCGGGGCAGCCCTGCCGTTTCTGGTGTTGGCATGGTGTGGCCCGGCCATCCGGCGCCTGCTGCCGGCGGGACGCAGCCTAACCGACTACGCAGGCCAACGCTTCGGGCCGCTGCTGCGCGTCTGGACCCTGGGGCTGTCCCTGCTGTACATGCTGTGCTTTCTAACGGCGGAGCTGACCGCGCTCGGCGCCATCGTTGGACTGCTGACCGGGGCCGATGGCCGCTGGGCGGTGCTGGCGGCTGCGCGCGGGATTACTGTGGCGCTGATGGTACCGGTGGTGGCGGTGGCCTGGGAGGGACTTTCGGTGCTGCGGCTGTTTCTGATCGCCGACCTGCTGTGCGCCACAGCCGTGGTACCGCTGCTGCTGGGTCTGTGGCCGCGCGCCTCCACGGGTGCGGCGCTCGCCGGGTCGGTGGCCGGGCTCATCGGCGCGGTACTGCCCAGCGCCCTAGCCAGTGGCAGCCTGACCCAAGGGCTGCTGGCCGCCACCTTCCCCACCGGGGTGCCCACGCTAGCCCCGTTTGCCGGGGCGCTGCTGGCATCCAGCTTGGTCTGCGGCCTGTGGATCTGGCTGCGTCCGGCGCGGCCCTGATCAGCCGCGCGCGTCGCCCCAGCGCAGCGGGCAACGGTCATCGCCCACGTAGGTGGCCCGGCCCAGGCGGTCCACGCAGTAGCTGGGGGAGACGATCATGTCTTGGAACAGCATGCCCGCACCGATGCGCGTGTACTCGAACAGGATGCTGCGCTCCACGCGCGCCCCGGCGCGCACGTGGCAACCGTGGCCGATCCACGCCGGGCCGACGATCGAGCACCCCGGCTCGAGCCGGACGCTGGAGCCGATGTACACCGGCCCGGTGATATCCACCTGGTCGAACGCCACCCGGGTGTTGAGCCCCACCCACACCCCTGGGCGCACCTCGGTGCCGGGCATGCGCATGCCTTCGAGCTCACCGCGCAGCACGCGCTGCCACACCGACCAGTAGTCGCTGACGCGGCCGATGTCGATCCAGTGAAAGGGGCGGCTTTGCGCATAGAACGGCAGCCCCCGCTGCACCAGCAACGGAAATAGCTCACTGCCGATGTCGAACACCTGGCCGGACGGGATCAGGTCCAGAACCGGCGGCTCGAAAATGTAGATACCGGTACTGGCTAGCGTCGACAGGGCCTCTTCGGGACGGGGCTTTTCCTGAAACGAGCGCACGCGCCCCTGCCCATCGGCCACCACGATGCCGTAGCTGCCCACCTGCTCGCGCGGCACCTCCAGCGTCACCACCGACGCCAAGGCCTCCTTGGCGCGGTGTTCGGCCAGCGCAGCCGTGATGTCCAGATCGACCAGCGCGTCCCCGCACAGCACGATCGTGGTCTCATCGAAGAAGCCACTGGCGTCCTGGATGCGCCGCATGCCGCCCGCCGACCCCAGCGGTCGCGGCAGGATGTCGCCGTGCTCGTACACCCCTTCGTAGGAGTAGCCGATTTCCACGCCCCAGCGGTGCCCGTCGCGAAAGTACTGCTCGATCTTGTGGTGGTTCCACGCCACGTTGACCATGATCTGCCGCACCCCATGCGCGGCCAGCAACTCGATCAGGTACTCCATCACGGGCTTGTGCAGGATGGGCACCATCGGTTTGGGCAGGTCTTTGGTGAGCGGGCGCACGCGGGTTCCCTGTCCCGCGGCCAGAATCATGCCTTTGGCCATGTGTGTCGTTCGTGAGTCCAGCCAACTCGGTGACCGCGGCCACCGCGTCATCGGCTCGGAACCTTGGATTGTGCCAAAAACCGGGAGCGGCGCTGGGCCGGGCATGTCTGAAATGCCGTGAGCACCCGTTCGATTTCGTCCCTGCGCACGCTTAGAAACGAAACAAGGACCCGAGGGTCCTTTTACGAGCAACTTTTGGGGTGGCTGATGGGACTCGAACCCACGACAACCAGAATCACAATCTGGGACTCTACCAACTGAGCTACAGCCACCAAAGAAGCCGCCATTATAGCGGCGAATCAGGCACCGAACGGACACCTTCGACATCCGCCAGCACAACGCCCCCGCCATGCGCACCAGGCCCGAGCACGCGCACGGTCACGACTCCCATTCGCCGCCGAATACCGGACGCCACATCGCTGGCTCACCGCGCCAGCACCTCGGCGCGATAACGCTGACGCAGGGCCTTCAGATAGGCTTGGCTTTCTCCTTCTCCCAGCAAACGGGCGAGCTCTGCTTTTTCTCGTTGACCCTGGGCCGGATCCGGCTGCGCGCGCGGCGGCCCGCGGCGCACGCGCAACACCGCCGCTCCCTCGGTCCCCAGATCCACCAACAGCCACGCCGGCGCCTCACCTTCCAGCGGCGCGCTCAGAGCCGCGCGCAGCGCCGGCAGCGGCAGCCCCTGCGGCTGCTGCCGCGACACCAGCACCGCAGCGCGCAATTCCGATGCACCGGGGCCCTGCGCCGACCACTGCGCGTGGCGGGCGCGCGCCGCTTCCAGGGCCGCTGCCTGAGCCCGCTGCGCCACCAACGCCGTGCGCACGTCGGCCACCACCGCCTCGAAGGGGCGCCGTTGTGCAGGACGGTGCTGCACGACCCGTACCGCCACCAGGCGGTTGCCCGACAGCTCGATGGCGGCACTGTTGCGCTTGCTGGCCAGCGCCTCCTCTTGGAAGATGGCTCGCAGCACCGCCGGCTCACGGAAGATGGCGCGGGCCGTCTCGTCGGCGGCCTCGACCGGCCCGGTGCGCTCGACAGTGGCGCGGCGCACGCGCAGGCCCAACGCTTCGGCCGCCGGGGTCAGGCTGTCCGGCTGCTCGTACACCAGGTTGCTGAAGCGCTCGGCCTCCTCGGCAAAGCGGCGCTGGGCCATCTGGCGGCGCAGCTGCGCCTCCAGCCGTGGCCGAGCCGATTCGAACGACTCGGGCTGCGGCTGCCGCACGTCCAGCAGTTGGATGATGTGCAGGCCGAACTCGGTTTCGACGATGTCGGAAATCTCGCCTTTGCGCAGCGCGAACACCGCCTCTTCGAACGGCTTGACCATCGCGCCGCGACCAAACCAGTCCAGATCGCCCCCACGCGCAGCCGACCCCGGATCCTGCGAATGCTGGCGCGCGAGCTCGGCAAAACGCTGCGGGTTGGCACGCACCTGCTGCAGCAACCGCTCGGCCTGGGCGCGCACACGCGCGCGCTCCTCGGCATTGGCCTTGGGGTCCAGCTGCAGCAGGATGTGCGCCGCACGGCGCTGTTCGGCGCGCGACGTATCGGCGACGTTGTGCCGGTAGTAGTCCCGCAATTCCTGCTCGCTCACCGCCACACGCGCGGCCAGCGTCTCGGGGTCGAGCAGCAGATACTCGACCTCGGCCTGCTCGGGGCTGCGGTAATCGTCGGCGTGGGCCTCGTAGTGAGCGCGCAGATCCGCCTCCTCCACCCGCACGCCTGCCGCGAAGTCGGCCGGACGGAACATCGCCCACGCCACCTCGCGCTGCTCGAAAAACGCCGCCATCGCCAGCCGCGTTGCGGTGCTGCCCGCGAAGGCGCTGTCGGCTACGGTGCGCAGCACGGCGGTGCGGGCCAGGTCGGCGCGCACGCCCGCCTCGAACGATTCGGGCGTCATCCCTTGGGCGCGCAGCAGCTCGCGATAACGTTGCATGTCCAGCGTGCCGTCTTCCTGGCGCAATTGGGCGATCGCAGGGATGCGCAGCAGCTCCTGCGCCACGCGCCGGTCGCTGGCGGTCAGGCGCTGGTCTTGGGCCGCCCGTGCCAGCACACGCTCATCGACCATCCGCTCCAACGTGGCCCGGCGGCTGGTGTCACTCTCCAGTAGCGCGCGGTCCACCCCGGGCATGGAGGCGGCGATCTGCTCGACCTCGCGGCGATGCGCGGCCTCCCACTCGGTACGCGTGATGCGTTCACTGCCGATGCGGGCCACGGGTTCGGAGGTATCCCGAAAGCGCGTGTACCCCTCGATGCCGAAAAATACGAACGAGGGAATGATCAACAACATCAACAGCGCCATCAGCACCTTGGTGTTGTTGCGAATGAGGTCGAACATGGGCGCGCGGGATCGGGATGGGGTGGTGGGTGCTGACGGGTTCGAACCGCCGACCTACGCCTTGTAAGGGCGCCGCTCTACCAGCTGAGCTAAGCACCCGATCCTGAAAAAAGGGGCCGGGCTGGACGCGCCAACAAAGACCGACGCGCACACCGCCCGCCGGTGTTAGCCGTTGACGGCGTCTTTTAGCGCCTTGCCAGGCCGAAACTTCGGCATTTTAACCGCGGGAATGTCAACCACGTCGCCCGTCTTGGGGTTGCGCCCCTTGCGCGCGGCCCGTTCGTCAACGATAAAACGGCCAAAGCCCACCAGCGTCACATCGCCGCCACGCGCCAGGGTGTGGGTGACGGCACCCAGCACGGCTTCGAGTGCACGCGCAGCCTGTTGACGGGTCAGTTGCGCTTCGTCGGCAATGTGGTCGATCAGTTGCGTCTTGTTCATAGCGTTCCTCTGCGTGTGCTCTGTGCCGCACCGCTACCGCAGGCAGCGCGGCGAAAAGGCGCGTATTCTAGCGACGCCGGCCCCGCCGCACGACGGATCGCACTCGGCGCCGCACCGGGTCGGCAGACCACCCCCTGGTTCCTCATACCCCGCTGCCCAGCGCCTCGGCCACGGCGCGCCCAACGTCGGTCGTGCGAGCGCCGCCGCCGATGTCGGGCGTGCGGGGGCCGCCGCTGCCCGGCTCCAGCACCACCTCGATGGCCCGCAGAATCGCGTCGTGTGCGCTGCGGTAGCCCAGGAAGTCCAACATCAGCGCCCCCGACCAGATCTGGCCGATCGGGTTGGCAATGCCCCGCCCCGCGATGTCGGGGGCCGAACCGTGCACCGGCTCGAACAGCGACGGGTACTGCCGAGACGGATTCAAGTTGGCCGAGGGCGCAATACCGATGGTGCCAGTGCACGCCGGCCCCAGGTCGCTCAGGATGTCGCCAAACAGGTTGCTCGCCACCACCACGTTCAACAGCTGAGGACGCTGCACGAAAAGCGTTGTCAGCATGTCGATGTGAAACTGATCCACCGTCACGTCGGGGTACTCGGCCGCGATGGCGCGCACGCGCTCGTCCCAGTACGGCATGGTGATCGCCATGCCGTTGGACTTGGTGGCGCTGGTCAGCCGCCTGCGCGGGCGGCGCCGCGCCTGCTCAAAGGCATAGCGCAGCACGCGGTCGACGCCGTGGCGCGTCATCACCGTTTCCTGCAGCACCAATTCGCGTTCGGTGCCTTCGAACATGCGCCCCCCGATGCTGGAGTATTCGCCCTCGGTGTTCTCGCGCACGATCAGCATATCGATCTCGCCGGGCGCGTAGGGGGCGCCATCGCGGCGCACCAGCGGTGAGCGGATGCCCGGCATCAGCCGCGCCGGGCGCAGGTTCACGTACTGGTCGAACTCACGCCGGAACTTCAGCAGCGAGCCCCACAGCGACACGTGATCGGGAATCTTCTGGGGCCAGCCGACGGCGCCGAAAAAAATCGCATCATGCCCGCCAATGCGCTCCTTCCAGTCGTCGGGCAGCATCCGGCCGTGGCGCTCGTAATACGGCCAACAGGCCCAGTCGAAGTGGTCGAACGCCAGCGCAATGCCAAAGCGGCTGGCGGCAACTTCCAGCACGCGCAGCCCTTCGGCCATCACTTCGGCGCCGATGCCGTCACCCGCGATGACGGCGATGCGATGCGGGGTGGACATGGGGACAGCTCTCCAGTTTCGGGACGCTAGCGCGCCCGAGCGGCACGCACGACGATGGCCACACCGGCTGCCGTGAGGACGGTGCCGGCCACCGTGGCGGCGGTGATCGGCTCGCCAAACAGCACCCCAGCGATGGCGGCGGTGCACGGCGGCACCAGGTACATCAGGCTCGACACCGACGCCGCTGCACCGCGCTGAATGAGCAGGTATAGCAACGAGCTGCCGCCCAGCGTCAGACCCAGCACCGACCACGCCATCGCCCCGGCCGATTCGGCGTTCCAGCGCATCGGCTCGCTCTCCAGCGCGGCCAGCGGCAGCGTTACCAGCAGCGCCGCGCCCAGCTGCACGGTGTTGGCGGTGCGCACATCGCACGGCAGTAAAAACCGCTTTTGATACAGCGTGCCGGCGGTAATCGACAGCAGCGCCCCCACCGCGAACGCCAGATTCAGTGGCGTGGCGGTATCGCCCGCCCCCCCTGCGCCGAACTTGTGCCAGACCACCAGCACCAGCCCGGCAAAGCCCAGCGCCAGCCCCAGCCACTGCCGCGCCGTAACCTGCCCGCCGGTGCCGGACAGCCACACCGCCGTCAGCACCGGCTGCAGGCCGACGATGAGCGCCGACAGCCCCGCCCCCATGCTGGCCTTGACCGCCGCCCACACCCCGCCCAGGTAGCCGGCATGCATCAGAACGCCCGACGCTGCGAGGTGCCCCCATTGTGCCAGCCCGCGTGGCCACGCCACGCGCGCCAGCGCAATCCACACCCCGAAGCAGACGATGGACAGCGCGTAGCGCCAGGCCAGAAAGGTCATCGGCGGCGCATGGGGCATACCGTAGCGCGCCACGATAAACCCCGTACTCCAGATCAGCACGAAGATCGCCGGCATGGCGCGGATCCAGGGCGAGTTGGTGGCGTCGGTCATGGCAAGCGGCGTGCGGCAGCGGCCGCGTGGCGCATCAGCGTGCGCGGGCGCGGATTTCGGGAATGGCCTTGTTGAGGTAGTACCCCATCGACCACACGGTCAACACCGCCGCCACCCAGATCAGCACGGTTCCCCACCAGCGCGTGTCCACACCCAGCACCACCCCGTCGTAGAGCAGCAGCGGGATGGCCACCATCTGGGTGGCGGTCTTGACCTTGCCCACCATGTGCACCGCCACACTGCGCACCGCGCCGATGGTGGCCATCCACTCGCGCAGCGCCGAGATGGCGATTTCACGCCCGATGATGATGAGGGCAACGAAGACATCGGCCCGCCCCAGATGCACCAGCACCAGCACGCTGGCGCAGACCAAAAATTTGTCGGCCACCGGGTCCAGAAACGCACCAAACGCCGAAGTCTGGTTGAGCCGCCGCGCCAGATACCCATCGGCCCAGTCGGTCAGCGCAAAGACGATGAACAGCCCCGTGGCCAGCGCATTGCGCAGCGGCATGGGCACAGCGGACCAGTAAAACACCGCCACCAGCAACGGAATGGCGGCGATGCGCGCCCAGGTCAGCAGCGTCGGCAGATTAAAAAACATGGTGCGCGCATTATGCGTTGCCGCCGCCGTGCAGCGCGGCATAGATGGTCTCGGCCAAGGCGCGCGAGATGCCTTCCACACGCGCCAGATCATCGACACTGGCGGCCGCCACGCCACGCAGGCCGCCAAAACGCGCCAGCAGTCGCGCACGCCGCTTCGGCCCCACGCCAGGGATGTCCTCCAGCCGGCTGCCCCCAGTGCGCGCCTTGGCGCGCCGCGCCCGCATGCCCGTAATGGCGAAGCGGTGGGCCTCGTCGCGGATCTGCGCCACCAGCAGCAGCGCCGCCGAGTCCGCCGCCAGCGTCAGCTTCGGACGCCCGTCGGCAAACACCAGCTCCTCCAGTCCCACCCTGCGCCCCTCGCCCTTCTCCACGCCCACCAGACGGCCCACGTCCAGCCCCAGCTCATCGAACACGGCGCGCGCCGCGTTGACCTGCCCGACACCGCCGTCGATCAGCACCACGTCGGGCAGCCGCACGTCGCCCCCGGCGCGCAGGGCGTCGGCCAGCCGACCGTAGTGCCGCTGCAGCACCTGGCGCATGGCGGCATAGTCGTCCCCCGGCGTGACGTCCAGCACCGCGTAGCGCCGGTACTGCGCGGGCTGCAGCTGATGCCCTTCGTACACCACGCACGAGGCCATGGTGGCCTCGCCTGCGGTGTGGGACACGTCAAAGCACTCGATGCGCAGCGCCGCTAGCGCCTCGGGACTGTCGGCAGGCAACCCCAGCGCCTGCGCCAGCGCGCGCGTGCGCGCCTGCTGCGACCCCTCTTCGGCCAGCAGACGCGCCAGCTGCAACTCGGCGTTGCGCTGCGCCATCTCCAGCCACGCGGCACGCTGTTCGCGCGGATGAAACACCGCCCGCACCCGCACACCGCTCTGCTCGGCCAGCGCCGCCAGCAGCCCCTCGTCCACCGGCGCGCCCAGCACCAGCAGCGGCGGTGGCGGAGTCTGCGTGTAATGCTGCGTCAGGAACGCTTCCAGCACGTGCTGCCCGGGGTCACGCGTCGGCGTGTCCACCTCGGCCAGCGCGGCACCGTCTTCCACGTGGGCGGGGAAGAACGGGCGGTCGCCCAGGTGGCGTCCGCCGCGCACCATGGCCAGGTTTACACAGGCCCGGCCGCCCTGCACGCGCACGGCAATGATGTCCACGTCCTGGTCGTCACGGCTTTCCATGGCCTGCTGCTGCAGCACGCGCGACAGCGCGCCGATCTGGTCGCGCACCTGCGCCGCCTGCTCGAACGCCAGCTGCTGCGCATAGGTCTGCATGCGCGCCTGCAGTTCGGACAGCACCGCGTCACTGGCGCCGCTCAGAAAGGCGCTGGCGGCACGCACGTCGGCGGCGTAATCGGCCGCCGCGATGTGGCCCACGCACGGCCCGCTGCAGCGGCGGATCTGGTACAGCAGGCAGGGCCGGGTGCGGTGTGCAAACACCGTGTCTTCACAGGTGCGCAGCCGAAATACCCGCTGCAGCAGCTCGATGGTGTCTTTTACCGCCCAGGCATTCGGGTACGGCCCAAAGTACTGGTGGCGCCGATCCACCGGCCCGCGGTAGTACGATACGCGCGGGAAATGGCCCGGATCGGGGCAGGCGGCATCGACCGTGTGGCCCGCCGTCCACGTGCTGGCGCTGATGCGCAGATACGGGTAGCTCTTGTCGTCGCGAAACAGGATGTTGTAGCGCGGCTGCTGGGTCTTGATCAGATTGTTTTCCAGCAGCAGCGCCTCGGCCTCGGAGCGCACCACGGTGGTCTGCAGTCGCGCGATGCGCGACACCATGTGGCCGATGCGCGTGCCGTCGTGGGCGCGCTGGAAATAGCTGCTGACGCGGCGCCTGAGGTCGCGCGCTTTGCCCACATACAGCAGTGCACCGTCCTGGTCGTAAAAGCGATATACGCCGGGCAGCGACGGTAGGGCCGCCACCTCCCGCAACAGCTCTTCCGAATGATCCGCTGACATGTCCGATAATCCGACTCTGGTCGCTGCCATCGGCAGCTTGCCCACCAGTGTGCACTGTAGCGCGTTGTCCGCCGCTCCCGCCACGCCCCCTCCCGCGCCGGCGCTGACGTGGGACGTGTTCTGTCACGTCATCGACAACTGGGGCGATGCCGGGGTTTGCTGGCGTCTGTGCCGGCAGCTGGCCTGCGCTGGGCAGCGCGTGCGGCTGTGGATCGACGACCCGGCGCCGCTGGCAGTCATCGCCCCCGCGCCGCCGCCGGCGGGGGATGACGCCATCGAGGTGCATGAGTGGCCGCGCACGCTGCCGCACGCGCTGCCGCCGCCCGTGCCACCGGGCGACGTCCTGATCGAGGCGTTCGGCTGCGACGTGCCACCCGCCTGGGTGGCGGCACTGCTGCCAGCCCGTGGGCGCGACGGGGCGCCCAGCGTCTGGCTGAATCTGGAGTACCTGAGCGCCGAGCCGTGGGTGGCGCGCAGCCACGGCCTGCCCTCGCCGGTGCTGCACGGGCCGCTGCGAGGTCGCACCAAATGGTTTTTCTTCCCCGGATTCACGCCCGACACCGGCGGCCTGCTGCGCGAACCCGATCTGCTGGCCCGGCAGCAGGCGTTCCACGCTGCGGCGTGGCGCGCGGCGCACGGTGATCACGCCGGCCCCTGGGTGAGCCTGTTTTGCTACGAACCGCCGGCCCTGCCCACGCTGGTGGAGCAGCCGGCGCTAGCCCATGCGCTGTGGCTGGTGGCTGAGGGCCGCAGCGCCAGCGCCTGGGTCCGCAGCGCCCCGCCGCTGCCGGCTCAGGCACGGCAGCGCGTGCTGCCCACGGTGCCGCAGGCGGCGTTTGACGAACGCTTGTGGGCCTGCGACCTCAACCTGGTGCGCGGTGAGGACTCCTTGGTGCGCGCCCTGTGGGCCGGCCGCCCGTTTCTGTGGCAACTGTATCCCCAAGACGACGACGCGCATCACGCCAAGCTGGAAGCGTTCCTGCACTGGCTGGATGCCCCGGCGCACTGGCAGGCCTGGTTTCGGGCCTGGAACGGAGTGCCGGGCTCAACGGCACCGGCGCTTGGAAGCGGCGACCTGGCCGCCTGGGCCGAAGCTGCCGCTGCGGCACGCCAGCGCCTGCTGACGCAGGACGACCTGCTACACCGACTGCTCGCCTTCGTGCAAGCCAAGCGCGAGGCGGGTTAGAATAGCGGGTTTATCAGACTTCCCTTCGGCACCGTCGATACCCGACTTCCACACGAGGCCCCTACCGATGAAGCTCGCTCAAGAAATCCGCGCCGGCAACGTCATCATGCACGGCAAGGATCCCATGATCGTCCTCAAGACCGAATACCAGCGTGGTGGCCGCGGCGCAGCCACCGTGCGCATGAAACTCAAGGCGCTACTCAACAACAGCGCCACCGAAGTCGTCTTCAAGGCCGACGACAAGATCGACAACATCATTCTCGACAAGAAGGAGTGCACCTACTCGTACTTCGCCGATCCGATGTACGTGTGGATGGACGCCGAGTACAACCAGTACGAGGTTGAAGCCGAGAACATGGGCGACGCCCTGAACTACCTGGAAGACGGCATGGCCGCCGAGGTGGTGTTCTACGAGGGCAAGGCGATCTCGATCGAACTGCCGACCACCGTGGTGCGCGAAATCACCTGGACCGAGCCGGCCGTCAAGGGCGACACCTCGGGCAAGGTGCTCAAGCCGGCCAAGATCGCCACTGGCTTCGAGGTGCAGGTGCCGATTTTCGTCGAACAGGGTGACAAGATCGAAATCGACACCCGCACGGGCGAATACCGCAAGCGCGTCTGAGTCGCGCCGGCTGCACAACCCCGGGCCGCCCGCCGGCCTCTAAGCAGGCCCCGCCCGGGGCCTTTTTGCTGTCCCCGACCCCCATGAACACCTCTGCCATCAACCCGCCGAACCCGGCCCACGACCTGCAGGTCCAGCGTCTGGCCGATGCCGCTGTCGAGATGCACCTGCTGTCTGAGGATGGCACACGCCTTGCACCCGACGCGTACCGGCTGGCCTTTGCCGACCCCGAGTTTTTGCTGCGGCGCGAAACGCGCGGCATCCGCTTCCAGCTCGAGCTGCTCAAGCCCGACCTGGGGATGGCCGAGGCCGGCATCGCCAACACCATCGTCGTGTTCGGCAGCGCGCGCTTTCGCGAGCCAGCCCAAGCCGAGGCACTGTGGCGCGCCGCGCGCGACGCCAACGACCCGGCGGCGCTGCGGCGCGCCGAAGCCCTGCGCCGCAATGCCCGCTTCTACGGCGAGGCGCGGCGCTTTGCGCAACTGGTGGCCTCCTACAGCCAGTCGTGCCCGGTACAGGATCAGCTCTACATCGTCACCGGCGGCGGACCCGGTATCATGGAAGCGGCCAACCGGGGCGCCCACGACTGTGGTGCCCCTAGCGTTGGTCTTAACATTTTGCTGCCGCACGAGCAGGAACCCAACCCCTACATCCCGCCGCAGCTGCGCTTCAAATTTCATTACTTCGCGCTGCGCAAGATGCACTTCATGATGCGTGCCAAGGCGCTGGTGGCCTTCCCCGGCGGGTTTGGTACGCTGGATGAGTTGTTCGAGGTGCTGACGTTGGTGCAGACGCGCAAGTCGCGCCCGGTGCCGGTGTTCCTGTACGGCAGCGCCTACTGGAAGCGTCTGATCGACTTCGACTTCATGGTCGAGGAAGGCGTGATCTCCCCGGAAGACCGGGAGCTGTTCACCTACGTAGACACCCCGGAAGACGCCTGGAATGGTATCCGGGCGTTTTACAACCTACCCGAGGCCTGCCCGGCGCCCGCGCCGACATCGACTCGGCCAGTTATGCAGGACAGCCCTCTGGATTGATTCCGCGCTACCCACACCGGCTAACGGCCGACCCGGCCAAAGGCCGTACCGCCGCTGGCCATGGGCGCAGCGGCGACTGGCCAGCGTGCAAACCCGCTGGGCAAGCAGGGGGCGCCTGACCGTCGCGGCTCAATCGCCCGCGCGCCGCTCAGGCACCGCATCGCGCGGCACCGCGGCGCGGCTGTGCACACGCAGATGCAGCGCCGCCTGCGCCAGCAGGTTGGCCGACACGGGGGCGGTGACGAACACGAACAGCGTGATCAGCAGCTCGGCCAGGCCAGGACGCCCGTGCGCCAGCGTCACCAGCATCGACGCGATCAGAACCCCACCCACCCCCAGCGTCGACGCCTTGGTGGGCGCGTGCAGCCGCATGTAGAAGTCGGGAAAGCGCAGCAGGCCGATAGCACCCACCAACAGAAAGAACGCCGACACCAGAATCAATACGGCAGCGAGGTTTTCGAGCAACGCAGTCATCCCCTTGGCCCCTCACTCTTCGATCACGTCGCCGCGCGTGACGTAGCGCGCCAGCGCCACCGTCGACACAAAGCCCAACATCGCCACGATCAGTGCCGCCTCAAACAGCAGCTTGGAGTCGAAACGAATGTCGAGCAGGATAATCAACGCCACCAACCCCACGTACAGGGTGTCGAGCGCCAGGATGCGGTCGGGCAGCTCCGGCCCCCGCAACAGGCGCCAGCTGCACAGCAGCACCGTCAGCGCCACGACGACGGTGGCCACGTCGAGCGCCCAGGACAGGAACGGGCTGATCATGCGGTCTCCCCCCGGACGCTGCGCGCGCCGCTGGCATCGACGCCGAAGATGCGGCACAGCGGTGCCTCGTAGCGTGTCTTCATATCCTGCACCATGGCCTGAGCATCGTCACAGTTGAGCGCATGCACCAGGATCTGCCCGCGCTCCTCGTCGATGACGGCAGACACCGTGCCCGGCGTCATGGTAATGATGCTGGCCAACAGCGCGTTGACCCGCGGGTGGGTGCTGGCCAGCGGCACCCGCAGCCAGGCTGGGCGCGGGCGCTGCATCGACCCCAGCGTCAACCGCGCCACGGTGACATTGGCCACCACGATGTCCCACAGCACGACCAGCATCAGACGCAGCGCGGACGGCCAATGCACCCGGCTGGCTTGCCCCAGAAACGGCGCCAGCAGCCGCGGGATCGCCCAAGCCAGCAGCAGTGCCGACAGCCAGTGCACGAGCGCCAGGCTGTGCGCTAGCAGCAGCCACGTCAGGCCGAGCAGCAGCGACAGCACCGGATGGGGAAACCACGCCCGCCAGCCGCGGGCAGGCGCGGCGGTGGCGTGCGGCGCGGAGGTTGGAGATGAAGACGTCATGGCCGATGCTCCTGTCGGGTATCCGGCGCGGACGGCGCCGCGGCGGGGGCGGTCGGCGCACGTCGGCCGTCATAGGGTCGGGTGGTCGGCTGGTCCGGGCCACCCTGGCGCGCCAGCACCACCCCCGCGTATCCCCGCTTGTCGGTGATTTGCTGCGCCAGCGCATCGGTGTAGGCCTTGACGGGGCCGGCCGCCGCCGCCAGCGCCACCGTCATGCCCATGAACAGCCACGGCGCTGCCAGCAGCCGCGCGCTGCGGCCTGCGGGATTGGCCCCGTCGGCCGGCTGCACGTGCCAAAACAGAATGATCCCCGCGCGCGCCAGCCCGAGTAGCGTCAAAAAGCCCACTCCCAGCACCACCGTCCACACCCACACACGCGCGACCAGGTCGGCAGCACTCTGCAGCAGCATCACCTTGCCCAAAAAGCCTGGCAGCGGGGGCAAGCCTGCCGCCGATGCGGCGCCAAACAGCATCATCACCCCCAGCAGCACCGGCTCGTGCACCTGGGGAGCCGGTTGCAGACGGTCGCCCGTGACGCCACGCTGCGCCGCGGCCAATTCGACGAACAGGAACAGCCCGGCCATCACGACGGTGCTGTGCAGCGTGTAGTACAGCGCCGCCGACAGTGCCTGCGGTGTAAACAACGCCACACCGGCCACGATGGTGCCCACCGAGGATACGGTCAGGTAGGCCACCAGACGCGACAGCGTGTGCGCCGCCAGCGCTCCCAACACCCCCAGCACACTGGTCAGCAGCGCTGCAGGCAGCAGCCACGGCTGCACCGTCAGGCTGGCCTGGCCGGCGTCGATGCCAAAGATGACCCAGTGCACACGCACGATGGCATATACACCCACCTTGGTCATGATGGCAAACAGCGCCGCCACCGGGGCGCTGGCCGCCGCATAGGTCCCCGGCAGCCAGAAATACAGCGGCACCAGCGCCGCCTTCAGCCCAAACACCACCAGCAACACCAGTGCGGCGGACTGCGCCAGCCGCAGCTCCTGTCCCTGCAGTGCAGCCACCTTCAGCGCGGCATCGGCCATGTTGAGCGTGCCGGTGACGGCATACAACATCGCCAGGCCGATCAGAAACAGCGACGAGGCGGTCAGGTTGAGCACCACGTAGTGCACTCCCATGCGCAGCCGCGCGCCGCCGCGCCCGTGCAGCAACAGCACGTACGAGGCAATCAGCAGCACCTCGAAGAACACGAACAGGTTGAATAGGTCGCCGGTCAGGAAGGCGCCGCTGAGCCCCATCAGCTGGAAGTGGAAAATGGTGTGGAAATGTCGGCCATGGGTATCCCAGCCGCCGCAGGCATACGCCAGTACCGGCACCGCCACCGCGTAGGTCAGCAGCACCATCAGCGCCGACAGCCGATCCAGCACCAGCACGATGCCAAACGGCGCCGGCCACTCGCCCAGCTCGTACACCTGCAGCTCACCACTGCTGGCGCGCGCCACCAGAGCCGCGGCCATCACCAGCCCCAGCAGTGCCGAAGCGAAACTCAGGCGCCGCCGCCACGCCAGCCGCTGCCCCTCGTGACCGCCGCCCTGCGGCGACAACCCACCCTGGTCCCCCAACAGCAGCAACGCCACTGCAGTAAAGGATGGCAGCAGCACCGACAGCACCGGCGCGTGCTGGCCCCAGAACGCAAGTACGGCGCCACTCATGCGCTGCCTCCGTCACCGCGCTGGTCAGCGCCCAAGCGCACCCCCGGTTCGTGCCCGTCCACGTGGTCACTGCCCGACTCGTGTGCACTGCGCAGCGCCAGTTCCACGACGAAGCCCGTGGTGGCAAAGCCGATGACGATCGCCGTCAGCACCAGCGCCTGCGGCAGTGGATCGGCCACCGGCTCGGCGCCGACCAAAATGGGGGGCGCATCCGTCCACAGTCGCCCCATCACGAAGATGAACACATTGACGGCGTAGCCCAGCAGCGACAGGCCCAGCACCACGGGGAAGGTACGGCCACGCAGCAATAAGTAAATACCGGTGGCGGTCACCAGGCCGATGCCCGTGGCCACCAGCCACTCCATGCTCAACATCCCTTGCCCTCCTGTGACGCCGGGGTGCCGCGCTGGCTGGCGTTGCCCAGCACCGACAACGTCAGCAGCGTCGCCCCCACCACGGTGGCGTACACTCCCAGATCGAACAGCGCCGCCGACGCCAGCGGCAGCTCACCCAACAGGGGCACGTGCGGATGCCCATGCGCACTGGTCAGGAACGGCCGCCCCAACACGAAGGCGCCAGCCCCGGTCAGGCCGGCGATGGCCAGCCCGGCGCCGATCCAGCGCACGTAGCGCGCCCCGCCGCGCGAGCGCAGCAGCGACTCGGACGACGACAGGCCCAGCGCCATGGTCTGCAGAACCAGCGCCACCGCCGTCACCAGCCCGGCAATAAAGCCCCCGCCCGGCATGTTGTGCCCGCGCATGAAGATGTACACCGACACCACCAGCGCCATCGGCAGCACGACATTGGCCGCCACCCGCAGCAGCAGCGGGTGGTGGGCGAAGGTCCAGCGGCGCCCCGCCTCGTCCACTGGCGCGCGGCGCACGCGCATGCCCTCCATCAGCGCCAGCACGCCAATCGCGGCGATGCCCAGCACCGTAATCTCGCCAAACGTGTCGTAGCCGCGAAAGTCCACCAGAATCACGTTGACGACGTTGGAGCCGCCGCCCGCGGGCAGCGACTGCTCAAGAAAGTACCAGCTGATCGAGGCGTGATCGCGCGTCAGCATCAGCCACGCAATCCAGGCCACCCCGGCGCCGCCCGCCAGCGCCAGCACCGCGTCGCGCAGCTTGCGGTCGGCAGAAGACTCGCGCGGCGTGCGCTGCGGCAACAGCGCCAGCCCCATCAGCAGCAGCACGGTCGAGACCAGCTCCACCGACAGCTGCGTCAGCGCCAGATCGGGCGCCGAGAGGCTGACGAAGGTCAGCGACGTGACCAGCCCCACCACGCCCACCAGCACCACGGCCTGCAAGCGCCAGTGGTGCGCGGCCACCAGCACCGCGCAGGTAGCCGCCAGCACCAACCACACCACCAGCGCCAGCGGGTTGGCCGGCAATAGGGCGCGCGAGCCGGCCCCCAACCCTTCGCCCACCAGCGGCGCGGCACCCACGACGATGGCCGCGCCGATCACCCACGCCAGATAGCGCTGCAGCGAACCGTTTTCCAGCGCCGCCGTCAGGCGCCCTGCCGCCCCGAACAGCGCATCGACGCTGGCGTCGAACATATGGCGGCCCATCCAGCGTCCGAACCAGTCCTCCGAGACCATCCTGTGCAGCCGCCGACCGCGCATCAGCACCGCGTACAGGCCCACGCCCGCCCCCAGCGCCACCACGCTCATGGCCAGCGGCAGGTTGACACCGTGCCAGTGCGCCAGGTGAAACGCCGGCAGGGGCGCGCCCAGCATGGCCGCAGCCGCCACCTCGACCAACGGCTGCGCCACCGCAGCCGGCGCCAGCGCAATCGCCACCGCAGCCGCCACCAGCAGCACCACCGGCGCGCGCATACCCGCCGGTGGGTCGTGCGGGCGGCGGTTGGGCACCTCGCCCAGCGGCCCGTTGAAAAAGGTGTCGTGCACCAGACGCAGCGAGTAGGCCACGCTGAACAGCCCGGCCAGCGTCACCACCACCGGCAGCCATACGCCCCAGCCGCGCGCCATGGCAGACACGGCTTCGGTGAAGAACATCTCCTTGGACAGAAAGCCGTTGGTCAGCGGCACCCCCGCCATCGAAGCGCCGGCAATCACCGCCAGCGTGCCGGTCCACGGCATCAGACCCCACAGGCCACCCAGCCGCCGCATATCGCGCGAGTGGGTCTCGTGATCGACGATGCCCGCCACCATGAACAGCGCGGCCTTGAAGGTGGCGTGATTGAGCACATGAAATACCGCCGCCACCGCCGCCAGCGGCGACGCCAGCCCGATCAGACACGTCACCAGCCCCAGATGGCTGACGGTGGAGTACGCCAGCAGCCCCTTCAGATCGTGCTTGAACAGGGCCACGAAGGCGGCAAACAGCACCGTCACCGCGCCGACGGTGCTGACAATCCCCTCGAACCAGCCCGACCCCGCCAGCACGGGGTGCAGACGCATCAGCACAAACAGCCCGGCCTTGACCATGGTGGCCGAGTGCAGATAGGCCGACACGGGAGTGGGCGCCGCCATCGCATCCGGCAGCCAAAAGTGAAACGGAAACTGGGCGCTCTTGGTGAACGCCCCCAGCAGAATCAGCAGCAGCGCCGGCACGAACAGCGGGTCGGCCTGAATCTCGGCCGCGCGCCCACCCATTTCGCTGATCTCGAACGTGCCAGCGATCAAGCCCAGCAGCACGAAGCCGGCCAGCATCGCCAACCCGCCGCCGCCGGTGATGGCCAGCGCCTGCCGCGCGCCACTGCGCGCCTCGGGCCGGTGTCCCCAGTAGCCCACCAGCAGGAACGACGACACGCTGGTCAGCTCCCAGAACACCACCAGCAGCAGCAGGTTGTCCGACAGCACCACGCCCAGCATGGCGGCCATGAACAGCATCAGCACCGCGTAGAACTTGGCCGCCGAGTCCTCAGGGCCCAGGTAGTAGGCCGCGTACAGGATGATCAGCAGGCCGATCGTGGTGATCAGCCCGGCAAACAACAGCGACAGACCGTCGAGCCGCAACCCCAGCGTCAGGCCGATATCGGGCACCCAGGGCAGGCTGAACTGCACGGCCTGTCCGGCCCAGACGGTGCCGGCTTGCGCCAGTAGCAGCGCCCAACTGGCGGCGGTGACGACGGCGGCGGCCAGTGCCGCCGCGGTACGGTGGCGACGCCCGACCCAGGCGGTGAGTGTGGTGCCCGCGAGCAGGGGCAGCAGGACGATCAGAAGCAGCGTCACGATGGGTCACACTGGGGAGCAGCGGGCGTCTCCTCTGCCACGCCCGCGATCATCGCCTGCGGGGCGATGGACGAACCAACCCGGCGATTGTAGGCAACTCAATGGGCTCGCCTCAGCCATAGCGGCCGCCGGCGGCGCCGCAACGGCAGTGCGCTCGCCCCAGGTCATGCCGGCGGGCGCTTCATGGTGGTGCAGGTGCGCGTCTGCCATTGGTGTCGGTCGGTTGGTCGGATGACAGCGCCCGTCCCTCCACCGGGTGCGCGCGCCACTACTCGTCGCTAGAAGAACTCCAGGACACGGCCGCAGTTCCTGCCTCGTGGTCGGCCTCGACGCGTTTGAGCGCGCGCTGCATCTGACGCGTGCGCACCTCGGCCTGGTCGAGCGTGTTGAGCACGGTCTGGGTCTGGCTGCGCACTTTGGCCAACACCTCGCCGAACTTGGCAAATTCGGTCTTGACCGCGCCCAGCACCTCCCACACCTCGGCCGAGCGGCGCTCCAGCGCCAGGGTGCGAAACCCCATCTGCAATGCATTGAGCAGGGCCAGCAGTGTCGTGGGGCCGGCCACCGTCACGCGGTGTTCGCGCTGCAGCGCCTCCACCAGACCGGGGCGGCGCAGCACTTCGGCATACAGCCCCTCGCTGGGTAGGAACAGCAGCGCGAATTCGGTGGTGTGGGGCGGCTCCAGATACTTGTCGGCAATGGAGCGCGCCTGCTGGCGCACGCGGGCTTCCAGCGCCCGCGCGGCCTGCTCTACTCCGTCCGGGTCGGCGCGCTGCTGCGCATCCAGCAGGCGTTCGTAGTCCTCGGTGGGAAATTTGGCGTCGATGGGCAGCCATACCGGCGCGCCGTCGCGCTCAGGGCCGGGCAGGCGAATCGCCGCGTCCACCACCTGCCGACTGCCTGGGCGCGTGGGGTGCTGCAGCACATACTGCTCCGGCGCCAACACCTGCTCCAGCAAAGCCGCTAGCTGCACCTCGCCAAAGGTGCCGCGCGTCTTCACGTTGGTCAGCAGGTGTTTCAAGTCACCGACGCTGGCCGCCAGCGTCTGCATCTCGCCCAGCCCCCGGTGCACCAGCTCTAGCCGCTGCGCCACCTGGGCAAAACTGTGCGCCAGCCGCGCCTCCAGCGTCTGATGCAGCTTTTCGTCCACCGTGGCGCGCATCTCGTCGAGCTTGGCGGCGTTGCTTTGCTGCAGCTGCTGCAGCTGTGCCTCCAGCGTGGCGCGCACCTCGGCCAGCCGGCGGGCGTTGGACTCGGTCAGCCCCTGCAGTTGCTGCAGCATCACCTCCGTCACGCCGCTGCGCAGCTGCGCCAGCTGCTGGGTCAGCGCCCCCAGCTGCGCGTTGTGGGTGCGCGCCGCCTCGGCCCCCTGCCGCAGCAGCGCCTCCTGAAAAGCCGCCAGCGTGTGCGACACCTCCTGCCGCTGCGCGCGCGCCGATTCGCTGACCTCGCGGCGCAGTTCGCTCTCCAGCCGGTCGAGCCGGTCGGCCTGGGCCTGCAGCCAGGCCCACAGGCGCTGCCGGGCCTCGATGGCTTCTTCGGTTTCCAGCGCAGGCAGCGGGCGCAACGCCCGCACCGCCAACCACAGCAGGATCAGCAGCTGGGCGCCGCCCAGAGCCACCAGCCACACGGTGTCGGATTCGCTCATGTGCGGATTATCGGGCGCGCCAGTCCCGCCCCGGTCCATCGTCGACCGCAACGCCACCGTTGCACCGGCATGGTCCGATGGGGGCAAACCCGGCGGCCGACGCGCGCCCGCTGTCCGCGTCGGCCACGGTCAGGACGCCATGCGCAACTCGCGCGGGGCGTTGACAGGGGTCAGCGCCCGCCCCTGGGTCAGAAAGGCGATCAAATTGTCAGCGGCCAAGTCGGCCATCGCGCGCCGCGTGCGCACCGTAGCACTGGCAATGTGCGGCGTCAGCACCACGTTGGGCACCTCCAACAGCCCCGGGTGCACCGCGGGCTCCTCTTCGAACACATCCAGGCCAGCCGCAGCAATGCGGCGCGTACGCAGCGCCTCGACCAGCGCGGCATCGTCCACGATGCCGCCGCGCGCGATGTTGACCAACACCGCCGTTGGCTTCATCTGAGCCAGCTCCGTGGCCCCGATGATATGGTGATTCTGCGGCGTGTATGGCAACACCAGAACCAAGTGGTCGGCCTCGCGCAGCAGCTCGGCCTTGCTGACGTAGGTGGCGCGGCAGTCGGCCTCGATGGTCGCATCCAGCCGGGTGCGGTTGTGATAGAGCACGCGCATGCCAAAGCCGTGCGCCCCCCGGCGCGCGATCGCCTGCCCAATACGCCCCATACCCAGAATGCCCAACGTCGTGCCGTGCACCTCGGCACCGGCAAACAGGTCGTACGACCAGCGCGTCCAGCGCCCGGCGCGCAGGAAATGTTCGCTTTCGGTGACACGGCGCGCCGCCGCCAGCAGCAGCGCAAAGCCAAAGTCGGCCGTGGTTTCGGTCAGCACGTCGGGGGTGTTGGTGCCCACCACACCGTGCGCGTCCAGCGCGGCGACGTCGAAGTTGTTATAGCCCACCGTCATGTTGGCCACGATGCGCAGCGTGGGACACGCCCGCAGCAGCGCGTCATCGATGCGCTGGGTGCCGGTCAGCAGCGCGCCGGCCTTGCCCTGCAGGCGACGGATCAGCTCCGCGCGGCTCCACTCGGCGTCGTCGGGGTTGTCCTCGACGGCGAAATGGGCGCGCAGCCGCTGCACGGTCTCGGGGAAGATGGCACGCGCCACCAGCACGGCGGGACGGACAGGGGAAGCAGCAGCCATGGCGTTCACTCCAGCCAGGTGACGAAGTGCTCCAGCGGCTCGCGCGGGGTCACAAAACGGTTGACCACCGCGTCGGGGTCGGCATAGCCCAGCGCCATGCCGCATACCAGCATTTCGTGCTCGCCGGCGCCGATATGGGGCAGGATGATGCGCGCATAGGGGTTCCACGCCGCCTGTGCACAGGTGTCCAGCCCGTGGGCGCGTGCCGCGATCATCAGGTTTTGCAGGAACATGCCGGTGTCCACCAGCGAACCGCGCCCCATCACGCGCTCGATCGTCACCATCAGGCCCACCGGCGCGTCGAAGAAGCGGAAGTTGCGCTGGTGCTGGGCGTGCATTCGGTCCTTGTCACCCTCGCCGATACCCAACAGTCCGTATAGGCCCCAGCCGTTTTCGCGACGGCGGTCGATGTAGGGGCTCACCCATTCGCGCGGGTAGTAGTCGTAGGCTTCCTGGTACTCGGCCGCCAGCGCGGGGTTGGCGCGCAGGGCATCGTGCGCCGCGCACACCTTCTCCACCAGCGCATCGCGCGCCGCGCCCTGCAGCACGTACACCTTCCACGGCTGGGTGTTGGTGCCGGACGGCGCGCGCGCCGCCAGCTGTAATAGCCGCTCAATGAGCGGCCGCGGCACCGGACGGTCGCGCAAAAAGGCGCGCACCGAGCGGCGGCTCATGATGGCGGCCTCCACCGCCACGGGATCCGGCGCCAGCGCCGCCGCCTGCAGCGGCGTGGGTAGCGGGGCGTCGGGCAGGGGCACAGGGTCGCGGGCAGTCATCACAGGGTCTCCAGAACGCGTTGCAGGGCAGCGGGCAGCGCGGCCACCGGGCGGCGCTGGTCGCGTTCGACATACACATGCACGAAATGGCCGCACGCCGCGCACTGGTCGGCGCCAGCGGCAAAGATACCGACCTCATAGCGCACGCTCGAGCGCCCGATGTGCGCCACGCGCAGGCCCGCCTCCACCGCCTGCGGAAAGGCCAGCGGCGCGAAGTAGTGGCACTGGGTTTGCACCACCAGACCGATGACGGCACCGGCATGGATGTCGAGCGCACCGTGCTCGATCAGGTAAGCATTGACGGCGGTATCGAACCAGCTGTAGTAGACGACGTTGTTGACGTGGCCGTACACGTCATTGTCCATCCACCGCGTGCAGATGGGGCGAAAGACGCGGTAGTACGCGCGCGGCAGCGGCTGGGGCCGGGCAGAGGCGGGAACACTCAAGGGGCGGTCTCCGATGGGTTGTCGTCGCGCATTGATTCTGCCACCGCGCCGGCGCGCCAGCGCCGCCAGTACTGTAGCGCCACCCCAAAGGTGGCGCGCTGCACGCGCACGGTGGTGGCGATGTCGCGACCGTAGCCGCCGGCCATGGCCATCGCCAGCGGCACGCGGCGCTGCCAAGCCCACTCGAACACGCGCCGGTCGCGTGCCTCCATGCCGTCGTCGCTCAGCTTCAGGCGCCCCAGCCGGTCGCCCTCGTGCGCATCGGCGCCGGCCAGGTAGATCAGCAGCCCCGGCTCGAAGCGGCGTTCCAGCTCCGCCAGTGCCCACTCCAGCGCCTGTAGATACTCAGCATCGCCACAACCATCGGGCAGCTCCACGTCGCAGTCGCTGGGCTCCTTGCGAAACGGAAAATTGCGCGCCCCGTGCAGCGACAGCGTGAACACCGAAGGGTCGTCGCGGAAGATGTGGGCGGTGCCATTGCCCTGATGCACGTCCAGATCGATGATCGCCACCCGCAGCGGCTGCGCACGCTGGCGCGCACCGCGGCGCGCCCACTCGGCCTGCATCAGGCGCGCGGCCACCGCCGCGTCGTTGAACACGCAAAAGCCGCCCCCCTTGTGGGCATAGGCGTGGTGGGTGCCGCCCGCCACATTGGCCGCCACGCCCTCGCCGTCAAACAGCGCCGCGCGCGCCGCCTGCACCGTCGCTCCCACCGAGCGGCGCGCGCGCTCGGCCATCGCCGGGCTCCACGGAAAGCCCATTTCGCGCTGCAGCGCCGGCGCCAGCGTGCCGTGGGTGATCGCGTCAATGTACTGCGGCGTGTGCACCAGCGCCAGCTCGCCATCGCTGGCCGGCTCAGCCTGGCACAGGCGAAAAGCCGGCTCCTGCGCCAGCTCGTCGCGCAGCAGCGCGTATTTCCGCATCGGAAACCGGTGCCCGGGCGGCAGCGTCAGCACGAACGGGGTGGCATAGAAAACCCGCATGGCGCAGCAGTGTGCCGCAGACCCGGCGCGGGCGTTGTCCCGGGTGCGCCCATCCCGCTGCCCTCGGCCGGTCTTCCCGTGGCCAGCCCATTCGGACACAGCTCATAGCCCGCGGCCCGCCGCGCGCACAGCATGACGCAGGGGCACATCCGCAGCCCTGATGACAAGGCCAAGACGTCCGACGACCGCGGCGATTCACCGCGCCGTGCCCGCCGCAGCGATGCCGATCCTTGACCGGAATCAGATGCTGCAGCGCAACAAACCCTTGCAGATTTCTGGCGTCGCCTTATAATCCGCACGAATGCTGCACCGCAACATCGGTGACAACGTTTGACGACCCTGCGGAGGACGACCATGCTGACCCCCGAACAACTGGCCGCTGCACAGAAGGCCAACATCGAAATGCTGTTTGGCCTGACGCGGCAGGCCCTCGACGGGGTGGAGCGTCTGGTCGAACTCAACCTGCAGGCCACACGCGCGGCCCTGCGCGACGCCGCCAGCGAAACCGACGCCCTGCTCTCGGCCAAGGATGCGCAGGAGCTGCTGCAGCGCCAAGCGGCCCTGCTGCAACCGCTGGCCGAGAAGGCGCTGGCCTACAGCCGCCAGCTGTACGACATCGCCGCCAGCACCGGCACCGCTTTCGCCCAGGCCGCACAGAATAAACTGGCCGACACCCAGCACAAAGTCGAGACGGTGGTGGAGAATGTGGCGCGCAACGCTCCCGCCGGGACCGAGGCCGCGGTCGAAGCCATGCGCAACGCTGTGCAAGCGGCCGCCGTCGCCATGGAGACGGTGCAGAAGGCCATGCAGCAAGCCGGCGAACTGGCGCAATCGAATATCCAAACACTGACGCAACAAGCCCAGCAGTGGCAGCAGGCCGCCGCCACGGCGGCCGGCACCACCGCCGCAACGGCCAGCGGCACCGGCAGCCGCACGCGGCGCAGCCCCAGCAACGGCTAAGCGGCACCGTACCGAGTTGTCTCCTCGGGTCTCTTCGACGTCACACTCAGGGACCCTTCAGCCCCGCCACACGGCGGGGCTTTTTTTCGCCTCTGCCCGACCACCGAATTGTCGGCGCCGTTGTCTTCCCCCGCGTGGCGCCCCCTGCCGCCCCGCGCAGCAGCAGCCCGGCTGGCCCTATCTCACCCCCGTTGCGCAGCGGCCACAGGGCGCCGCAGCGCCACCCACTTCTCGCGCAGGCGCGGCAACGCCGCCTGCATGGCCGCGCGACCGGCGGCAATGCTGCGCTGGCGCGCCGCAAAATCCGCGCTGCCAACCCCGTCCAGCGCCGGGCGCACCACCACGTCGGCACGCGCCAGCACATGCCGGTTGATGGACTGCCCCATGATCGTGAAGGTCTGCAGCAGCACGCGCACCGGATCGGTCTGCGCCAGGGGCAGCGCCGGACTGGAAATATCCACGGCAATCACCAGCTCCGCCCCCATCTCGCGCGCTTGCTCCACCGGCACCGGCGCCACCAGCCCGCCGTCCACATACGTGCGTCCGCCCACCGTCACCGGCGTAAATACCCCCGGCACCGCGCTGGAGGCACGCACCGCTGCTCCGGTGTCGCCGCGCCGGAACAACACCGCCTGCCCGCTGGCCAGATCGGTGGCGACGATGCCCAGTGGCAGCCGCATGTCCTCGATCAGGCGGCCCTGCACCTGCCGGTTCACATAGCGCGCCAACGCCTCGCCGCGCAACAGGCCACGGTTGACCCACGGCACGGTCCAGTCGGCGATCATCGCCTCCTCCATCTCCAGCGCTAAGCGCTCCAGCTCCGTACCCGGCAGCCCGGCCGCATACAGCGCCGCCACCAAACTGCCGGCCGAGGTGCCGACCACCAGGTCCGGCTGCACGCCCTCGCGTTCCAGCACCTGGATCACCCCGACATGGGCAAAGCCGCGCGCCGCGCCACCGCCCAGCGCCAGCCCCACCCGCGGTGGACGCAGCGGTGCCGGCACGGGTGGCACTGCTGGCTCCACCGGTGTGGATGGCTCGGGGCCCGTAGCGCAACCCGCCAGCAGCCCTGCCCCCACAGCGCCCAGCGTCATACCCATCCAGCGCCGCCGCGACCATGGTGAGGCCTTACCGCCCCCTGGCCCATTTTTGCCAATACAAATCATTCTTGTTTATGGTATTATCAAGTCGCGAGCACGGCGCTCCTGCACCGCTCGCCCCTTCATTGTCGCTGCATCCAGGATATCGATCATGCACAACCGTTCCCCCCGTCCGACATCCCCCGTCCGTCGCGCACTCAACCGCACACTGCTCGCGCTGTGCCTGACCAGTCCCTGGGTGGCCGCACCCGCGGCTGCGCAAAATCAGACACTGAACCTGTACTCGGCACGCCACTACCCCGGCGACGAAGCCTTATACGACGCATTTACGCGTGCCACTGGTATCACCATTCGCCGTGTGGACAGCGACGACGCGGGCATCGTGGCGCGGCTGCGTGCCGAAGGCGCCGCCTCCCCGGCCGATGTGGTGCTGCTGGTCGACGCCGCGCGCATGGCCGCTGCCGACGCCCAGGGCCTGTTTTTGCCCATTCGCTCGGCCAAGCTCGAGGCCGCAATCCCCGCGCACCTGCGCGCCGCCGCTACCCCCCAGGGCACTACGTGGTTCGGATTTTCCACACGCGCACGCGTCATCGTTTATGACCCCCTGCGCGTCAAGGCCGAAGACGTGGCCACCTACGAACAGCTGTCCCATCCCAAACTGAAAGGGCTGCTGTGCACGCGCAGCGGCTCGCACCCGTACAACCTGTCGCTGTTTGCCACCGTCATCGAGCGCCTGGGCGACGAAAAAGGACAAGCCTGGCTCAACGGGTTGGTGGCCAACATGGCGCGCCCGCCGCAAGGTGGCGACACCGACCAAATCCGCGCGGTGGCCAGTGGCGAATGCGGTGTGGCCCTCACCAACAGCTACTACCTGGCGCGTCTGATCAACTCCGACAAGCCCGAAGACCGTCGTGTCGTCGAGCGGGTGCGCGTGATGTTCCCCAACCAGGCCAGCACTGGCACGCACGTCAATATTGCCGGCGCGGCGGTGGCGCGACACAGCAAGAATGTGGATGCCGCCGTGCGCTTTCTGGAGTTTTTGGCCACTCCTGAAGCGCAGCAGTACTTTGCCAACAGCAACAACGAATATCCGGCCGTGCCGGGTGTGAAGCTGGACAACCCGGCGCTGCGCAGTATGGGCGGCACCGACTTCAAGGCCGAAACCATTCCGCTGTCCACGGTGGCGAAAAACCTCACCAAAGTGCAGCAGATGCTGGATCGCGCTGGCTTCCGTTAAACGGTCTTCTCCTGGTGTGCCCCCCTGGGGCTTGCGGCCCGCGCCCGTGAGCGCGGGTCTTTTTTGTCCTATGATTGACGTTTACGTCAACGTCAATCAAACCACAGGAGTTAAGGCGATGGAGATCACCGGCAAGGTGTTCGTGGTCACGGGCGGGGCCTCGGGCCTGGGTGAGGGAACGGCCCGGATGTTGGCTGCCCACGGCGGCCGGGTCGTCATCGCCGACTTGCAGCTGGAGCGTGGCAAAGCGCTGGCGCGCGACATCGGCGGCGTCTTTGTGCGCTGCGACGTCAGCCAGGAAGCCGATGCCCAGGCCGCCATCGACCGGGCCACCGCGCTCGGCAAGCTGTGCGGCCTCATCAACTGCGCCGGCATCGCGCCGGCCGAGCGCACCGTGGGCAAAGATGGCCCGCACAGCCTGGCCCTGTTCAATCGGGTCATCCAGGTCAACCTGGTGGGCACGTTCAACATGATTCGTCTGGCGGCGCAGGCCATGAGCACCAACGAACCCGAGCCCACGGGCGAGCGCGGGGTCATCGTCTCCACCGCGTCGGTGGCGGCATTCGAGGGGCAGATCGGTCAGGCCGCCTACGCGGCATCCAAGGGCGGTGTGGTCGGCATGACACTGCCCATCGCGCGCGACCTGGCCAAGCTGGGTATCCGCAACATGACGATCGCCCCTGGCATCTTCGGCACGCCGATGCTGTTCGGCATGCCACAAGCCGTACAGGACGCGCTGGCGGCGATGGTGCCGTTTCCGTCCCGCTTGGGCCGGCCCGAGGATTACGCCAAGCTGGTGCGGCACATCATCGAAAATGACATGCTCAACGGTGAGGTGATCCGCCTGGATGGCGCCATCCGCATGCAGCCGCGCTGAGTACACGCAAGGTCTGCAAAGCTGCCGGGCACGGCCGCTCCGCCCGGTGGCCGTGCCGCTACACTAGCGGCTGACGCGCTTCGTCAGCCTCCATCCCGGCCATGTCCGTCCCCCTCACCCCCCAGGAGATCGCGCGCGAGACCGTCAAGCGCCTCGCGGCACGCCGCCTGCCCCCCACGCCGGACAACTACCAGTCGATCTACCACGAGGTGGCGGGCACCCGGCCATTGCAGCCGTTTCCGCTGCAGCCGCTGCGCCAGATTGCCCAGGCCCTGCCCGAACACACCCCGGCCCAGGTGCGCTTGAAGACGCTGTTCCAGAAAGCCGTCGCCCGTCACAGCTGGGACGATCTGGAGAAGGTGCTGATCCAGCACCTGGGGGCTGCCGCAGGCTCTGCGGCAGCCGCGGCGTCACCCGTAGCAGCCGCCGCTGGCCCAGCCAGCGATGATTCTGCCAGCGACCTGCGGTTGGCTCCGACCGCTGGGGCTGCCGCCACCGGTGAACCCGCTGCCCTCTCCAGCGGCGAGGCGTCGGCGGCGTCCACGTCGGTGTCGCCCGCCGACACCGAGCCCGCGCTGCCTGCGGACAGCGCCACGCAGATCGCGCTGATCGTGGAGTTTGCGCTGCCGGTGCTGGCGGCCGATGACCCGCGCCTGCAGGAATTGGGCCAGGACCTGATCGCCCATCTGCGCCTGCCCGCCCCCGAATGGCATGTGCCGACGCTGCGGCGCATGTTCAAGGATTTTGCGTACCGGCTGTCGTTTGCCGCCGAGGAGGCCGCGGGGGTGCGATCCGAACTGCTGGCGCTGCTGCGCCAGGTGTTCGAGCACATCGACGCCATCAGCCCAGACAACCCGTGGCTGCGCCAGCAGATGCAGGCGCTGGTGCAGGCCGCTCAGCCGCCGCTGTCGCAGCGGCGGCTGGAGGATCTCAAAGGACGGCTCAAGGACGTGACCGTCAAGCAGGCCGAGGCGCGCGAACAGACCCTGCGCGCGCAGGAGCTGATGCGCCAGACGCTGGCCACCTTCCTGGAACGGCTGGCCGAGACCACCGCCGCCTCCACCCAGTACCACGCCAAGTTCGAGGCCTGCGCCCAGAAGCTGGAGCACGCCCAGAGCCTGGCCGACATGGCGCCGGTGGTGCAAGAAGCCATCCAGACCGCGCGCGCGTTTGCGGCCGACACGCAGCGCGTCAGTGACGAGCTGACCCACCTGCGCGACCGCGCCCAGCGCGCCGAAGCCGAAGTCCAGCGCCTGCAGCGCGAACTCGACCAGATGGCCGAGCTGGTCACGCACGACCTGCTCACCGGTGTGCTCAACCGCAAAGGGCTGGAAAGCGCCATCGACCGCGAGACGCGCCGTGCCGCGCGCACCGGCACCCGTGTCTGCCTGGCGCTGCTCGACGTCGACGACTTCAAGCAGCTCAACGATGCGCTGGGCCATCTGGCGGGCGACGAAGCGCTGAAGCATCTGGCCGAGGTGGCGCGGCGCTCGCTGCGGCCGCAAGACACCATCGGCCGCTATGGCGGCGAAGAATTCATCGTCGTGCTGCCGGACACCGACCCCGACACCGCCGCACAGGTGGTGCAGCGGCTGCAGCGCGACCTCAGCGCGCACCTGTTTCTGCACGGGGAACAGCAGCGGCTCATCACGTTTAGCGCCGGGGTCACCGAGATGCTGACCGACGAGCCGGTGCAGGCCGCCATCGCGCGCGCCGACGCCGCCATGTACCGCGCCAAGCGCGCCGGTAAAAACCGGGTCATGGTGGGATGAGCGCATCTGGGTGCACCAACATGGGTCGCGGTGCCGCTTGCTCATCCTCCCATCCGCCCCCGACTGCGGATGCCAGCGCGTACGCGTCGCACCTGTCACGCCGCCAGTGGCTGCGCCGCTGCGCGGCCTGCGCCCTGGGCACCGTGGTTGCCACCGGCAGCAGCGCAATCGCCTTGACGGGCTGCCGCGGTGAGCAGGACACACTGACCGTCGCCTGGCACCCGTGGCCGGGCTACGCACCGCTGCAGTTAGCCCACAGCCTGGGCTGGTGGGCAGACCAGCCGTTGCGGCGCCTCGCCACCGGATCGGCCAGCGAAAGCTTGGCGCTGCTGCGCGACGGACGCGCCCAGGCTGCCGCGCTGACGCTGGACGAAGTGCTGGGCGCGCACGCCACCGGGCTGGCATTACGGGTGGTGGGGGTGCTCGATGTTTCCGAAGGGGCCGACGTGGTGCTCAGCCGCCCCGAGCGCAGCACGCCGGGCCAGTGGCGGGGTGTGCGCCTGGGTCATGAAGCCGGTGCCGTGGGCGAGCTGATGGCGAGCGCGTGGCTGGCCGCCGTCGGCCTGCGCCATGACGAGGTGCGTATGATCTACGCAACAGTCGACCAGCACGAGGCGATTTGGATGCGCGGTGATGTGGATGTGCTGGTCACCTTCGAACCGGTGGCCACGCGGCTGCAGCAGCGCGGCGCGGTGCGCATCTTCGACAGCCGTATGTTGGCACGCGACACGGCCATCGTGGACGTGCTGGCGGCGCACCCCAGGGCGCTGCGAGCGCACGCTGCGGCCGGCCGGACGCTGCTGCGGCAGTGTTTTGCGGCGCAGCGTCACCTGCACGCGCTGCCGGTGGATAGCGCCTACCGTCTGGCCCCCTGGCTTGACTTGCCGCGCGAGACGCTATGGACGGCGTTTCGCGGGCTGCGCCTGGCCGATTGGGCCGACAATCGCGACTGGCTGGTCGGCCCGCCCCCACGCCTGCCAGACGCGGCCTCTGCCCTGACGCGCGTCATGCACGCCAACGGCCTGTTGCCCGCAGCCGAAGTACCACAGGGCCTGATGGCGACCGACTGGCTACCGCTGGAGGTCCCCGCATGAAGCGGCGTGCCTTGCTCAACGCCCTTGCCGTCGTCTTGGCCAACGGTGGCATGGGACTCGCCCAGTCCGCGCCAGCCCACGCGCACCAGCGCCTGCGCATGGGCGTGCTGGCGTTTCGCCCCCTGCCCGCCGAGCGTGCCGACTGGGCGCCGGTGTTCGACGCGCTGCAGGCTGCACTGCCGCAATGGCAGCTGCACTGGGAATTGCTCGACTATCCCGACATGGACCGCGCCGTGCGCGCGCGCAATATCGACGTCGTCATCACCAACCCCGGCCATTACGTGGCCCTGCACCATCAAGAAGGGTTGAGTGTGCCGCTGGCCACCGTGCGGCGGCGCGTCGGCGCCCAGGTGGTGACTGCCCTCGGTGGGGTGGCCGTAGTGCGCGCCGACAGTCCCATCCGGCATTGGGCCGACCTGCGCGGGCGTCAGGTGGCGGCGGTGCACGCCGAATCGCTGGGCGGGCTGGCGCTGCAGCGCGGCGAGCTGCTGCGCGTCGGTGTCGCGCCCGATGACGTCCATTGGCTCTTCACCGGGATGCCGCACCGCGCCGTGTTGCAAGCCGTGCTCGACGGCAAAGCCGACGCCGGCTTTGTGCGCGACGGCGTGCTGGAAGCGGCGCTGGCCGACGGCACCGTGGCGCCGGGCGCCCTACGGGTGCTGATGCCGCAAAACGTGCCCGGCTACCCGTTGGCGGTAAGCACGCCGCTGTACCCGGAGTGGCCGGTGGCGGTGCTGCCCTCCGTGCCCCCAGCGGCCCACGTGGCGCTGGTGCGGGCGTTGCTGTCGCTGGATGCCGACGGCCCCCTGCCCGGGGGTATCGCCGGCTTTGCGCCACCCCAGCCCTACGGCGCGGTCGAAGCGCTGCTGCGCACGCTGCGCATGGCACCGTTCGGGGTGCCCACGCTCACGTGGCAAGAAAACCTGCAACGCAACGCCGTCCCCCTGGCGACAACAGCAGCCGTGGTGGCCACCTTGACAAGCTGGTTGGCCTGGACGCTGCACCAGCGCCGGCGGCTGCGCGCCGCACTGCGCGACAAATCGGCCTTGCTCGATGAGGTCGCCATCCTGGCCAAGACCTTCGACAGCGCGCAAGGGGTGGTGATCTGCGACGCCGACGGACGCATCATCCGCGTCAACCGCACCTTCACGGCGGTCACCGGCTACGGCGCCGAGGAGGCCGTGGGCCACACCCCCGGCGAGCTGCTGCGCTCTGGCCGCCACGGGCCCGATTTCTACCGCGCCATGTGGCAGGCGCTGCGCACCCACGGCCACTGGGAAGGCGAAATCTGGAACCGGCGCAAAAACGGTGAGGTCTACGCCGAATGGCTGGCCATCAGCGCCCTCACCGACGCCGTGGGAAAAGTTCGTCACTATGTGGCGATCTTCAGCGACATCACTTGGCACAAACAGGCCGAAGCCCAGATCGAGCAGCTGGCCTTCTTCGACCCACTCACCGGATTGGCCAACCGCCGTCTGCTGATGGACCGGCTGGAGCAGGCGGTGCGGCAGGCGCGGCGCGAAAATCGCTGGGGCGCGGTGCTGTTCGTCGATCTGGACCAGTTCAAGGGCATCAACGACACACAGGGACACGACGCCGGCGACGCCGTACTGCGCGAAGTCGCGCGCCGACTGCAGACGGTGTTGCGCGACCAGGACACCGCAGGCCGCCTGGGCGGCGACGAATTTCTGGTGCTGTTGCCGGCGGTGCACGAGCACCGCGATGCGGCGGCGCTGGCCGCTCGGACGGTCGCCGACAAGTTGGTGGACGCGCTGCAGGCGCCCATCGCCCTGGACGCCAACACCCGCGTCGGCCTGACCGCCAGCATCGGCATCGCGCTTTACGGGGATCGTGGTGAGGCATCCGCCGGCGCGGATCTGCTCAAAGCCGCCGACTTGGCGATGTACTCCGTCAAGCAGGCCGGCCGCAACGGCGTGGCCTTTTTCGACCCCGACATGGAAGCCGCCGTGCGCCAGCGCCACTCGCTGCAACAGGCCCTGGCCGATGCCATCCGTGATGGCGCGCTGCAGCTGTACCTACAGCCTCAGGTCGACCGTCGCGGCCACATCGTCGGCGCCGAGGCGCTGCTGCGCTGGCCACGCGCCGACGGGTCGTTGGTATCACCGGGCGAATTCATTCCGCTGGCCGAGGAAACCGGTCTGATCCTACCGCTGGGGGCATGGGTCATCGACCGCGCCTGTGCCACGCTGGCGCGCTGGCAGCACCAGACCCGTTTAGTGCCGCTGCGGTTGGCGATCAACCTCAGCCCGCGCCAGTTTCGCGAGCCTGACCTGGTCGATCACGTGGCCGACGCCCTGCGCCGCCACGCAGTCGCCCCGGCGCATCTGGAACTCGAAATCACCGAATCGGTTTTTCTGGGCGATCTGGAGGCCGCGCGCCGGACGCTGCAACGCCTCAAAGCCTTGGGCATCACGCTGGCGCTGGACGATTTTGGCACCGGATTTTCATCGCTGGCCTATTTGACCGAACTGCCCTTTGACGTCATCAAAATCGACCAGCGTTTCGTGGCGCGCCTGCCGCAGCACCGGCGTGCCGACGAAGCCGTTGTCACCACCATCATCGCGCTGGGGCATAAACTGGGCATACAGATATTGGCCGAAGGCGTGGAAACGGAAGAACAAGCGCGCTACCTGGTGGCCCACGGCTGTCACCTGCTGCAGGGCTACCACTTCGGCCAACCCATGCCCATCGAACCGTTCGAGCAGCACATCACCCAGATCGCACCCTGAGCCCCCCACGCGCCGCAACAAGCTGTCCATCGGCATCCCGACCTTCGCCCCGACCCGTGAAGACGGCGCTGACTGCGATGGCGACCAAGCGCCGCCGGCGTTCAAGCTCGCCACCCAAGGCACGCACGGCTGCCTCTGACGCCCGCGGCGCTTTGGCACTAGCCGCTTTCTGGACACGCTGGCTGAGCAGGCCTTCGCACCGTGGCCTGAGCAGCCGCGTCTGCGGTTGAAGCGCGCCTTCGCGCACAATCGCAACCGTGGCTATCCCTCCGTCGTTTTTGCAGGAGCTGCTGGCGCGCACCGACCTGGTGGAACTGGTCGGGCGCTATGTGCCGCTGCGCAGGAGTGGGGCCAACCACCTGGGCCTGTGTCCCTTCCACGCCGAGAAGTCGCCCTCCTTCACCGTCAGCCCGTCCAAGCAGTTCTACCATTGCTTCGGCTGCGGCGCGCACGGCAATGCCATCGATTTTCTGATCCAGCACCTGGGCCTGTCTTTCCCCGACGCGGTGCGCGAGCTGGCACAGCAGGCGGGGCTGACCGTGCCCGAGGACGACGCCAGCCCGGCCGAGCGCGCGCGTGCCGCCGCCCAGCGCCAACGCCAGGCCAGCCTGACCGAGGTGCTGGCCCAGGCCGCACGCGCGTACCAGGCCCAGCTCAAGGCCAGCCCGCGCGCCATCGACTACCTCAAAAGCCGTGGACTGACCGGCGCCATCGCCAAGACCTACGGACTGGGCTACGCGCCGCCGGGCTGGCGCTTCCTGTCCACCGTATTCGGCGACTACCAGGACCAGCGGTTGGTGGAGGCCGGATTGGTGATTGCCGAGTCGCCGCCCGACACCGAAAGCCACCCCGCGCCCCCTGGGGACTCGACTGCCAGACAGGGCCCGTCGGCCACCGCGACGACCAGTGCCCGCACGAACGGGTCGGCGCAAACGGTCAACCCCACCGCGGGCAGCCGACAGCCCGCGGCCCGGCGACACGACCGTTTCCGCGACCGCATCATGTTCCCTATTCGCAACGTCAAGGGCGAGTGCATCGGCTTTGGCGGCCGGGTGCTCGACAGCGGCGAACCGAAGTACCTGAATTCCCCGGAAACCCCAGTATTCCGCAAGGGGGAGGAGCTGTATGGGCTGTTCGAGGCGCGCGCCGCCATCCGTCAGCACGGCTACGTACTGGTGACCGAAGGCTACATGGACGTGGTGGCGCTGGCGCAGCTGGGTTTTGGCAACGCGGTGGCCACGCTGGGCACCGCCTGCACCCCCGAACACGTGCGTAAGCTGTTTCGCCACTGCGACGCGGTGGTATTTGCCTTCGACGGTGACGCCGCCGGTCGGCGCGCCGCCCGCCGCGCGCTGGAAGCAGCGCTGCCGCACGCCACCGACACGCGCAGCATCCGCTTTCTGTTCCTGCCCCCGGAACACGACCCGGACAGTTTCATCCGCGCGCACGGTGCCGAAGCCTTTGCCGCGGCCGTGCAGGCGGCCCTGCCGCTGAGCCGCTACCTGCTGGACGTGGCCGCCGACGGCTGCGACCTGGATACGCCCGAGGGGCGCGCGCGCCTGAGCGCGCAGGCCCAGCCGCTGTGGGACGCGATGCCCGACGGTGCGCTGAAGCGTCAGCTGTTGCAGGAACTGGCCGACCGCATCGGACTGGAGGTTCGCGACCTGCAGACGTTGTGGCGCCAGCGTCTGCGCCGCCCCACTGCCCTGATGCCGCCGACAGCGCCGCACCCCGGCACACTGCCGTCAGCCGACCACGCCCGCTGCCAGCGCCCGTCGCGTGCCGCCTCGGTACCGGAGCGCACAGCGGCCAGCGCCAGCCATCCAGGCCCCTCTTTCGCCGGCGGTGTGCGGCGTCCGCCTGCTGAGGGGGGCACCGCGCTGCCCGTGGCAGACGCGGCGGCCAGCGGCCTGTTGCCAGCCTTGCGGCGCGCGCGCCGCGGCCTGCTCGAACGGTCCGACCGCATCGCGCGCATCGTGCTGGGCAGCCCCGAAGCGTGGCAGTGGCTCACCCCCGACGATCACGCCCTGCTGGCCGCCGAGCCACCGCCCTACGGCCCGCTGTTTGCGTGGCTGGAGCGCCAGTGGCTGGAACACGGCGCCCTACCCTGGGCGGCGCTGCGCGAGGCGCTGCGCGGCGAGCCGTTCGAGGCACTGGCGCTGGCCCTGCACGACAGCAGTGTGGCGCTGCAGCACACCGCCGATGACGAGGCTTTGCCCCCAAACCCGGATGACCTGCGACAGGAACTGCGTGAACTGCTGCGGCGCCTGCGTGTGGAGCAGCTCAAGCAGCAGGAACGCTGGCTGATCGAACGCGCGGCCAGCGATCCGGCGGCGCTGGCCCGGTACCGGGATGTGGTCGAGGAGCGCCGCCGTTTGCAAAATGGCGAGGACGTGCGATAATGCGAAGTTCGCAAGTGCGACAGCAGTACCTCCGGATAAGGCCACTTGGACCGCGTCAGCCATGATCGTCTGGCTGCACCGCGCAAGCAGCGGAACGACACCCCGCCGGCCAGGATGCACGCGCATCCGCCCCGCAAGGACTGCACACCCCATGATCGCCCTCCCCGCTTGCGAAGCGGCTGCCGCGCCCCCATATCGGGCAGCGGTGGCGTTGGCCCGGGTCACGGCCACCGTCGCGCGCCCCGTCGTTGCGGGTGGGCGCGCCGTTTGCCGTCACCCGGCGCCGTGTGCCGTGTCGTACCTGTCTTTCCGTCATCGTCTGGCCCGGCCCTGCCGGGTGGAGTGTGTGAACCGTGAGCACCCGTTCGAAAAAGTCCGCCCCCACCACCGCTGAAACCGAGGCCACCGGCGCGCCCGCGGCGCCACCCGCGCCCCCCGCCGCCCGCAAACGCAACGCCCCCGCCCGTACCCGCGCGGCGGCCGATGAGGCCACCCGCCCCGAACCGGCAACCGAGCCCGCTGCCGATACAGCCCCGTCAGGCGGGACGGCAAACAACGCCAGCACGCCGAAGGCACGCAAGGCCAGCGCCGCTGGCAAGGCCGGCAACGGCACCCAAGGCGCGACGGCGTCCGAAAAAAACAGCGTCAAGCGCGGGCGCAAAGCCGCACCGAGCACCAACGACGATGTCTTTGCCGACGCCGACCTGGGTGAACTGGACGAGGAACTGGTCGAAGACGACCTGGAGGCGGTGGCCGACGAGGTGGAGGCTACTGAAGCCACCGAGGCCGTGCCGACTGAGAAGGCCAAGCCGCTGCGCATGAAGCTCAGCAAGGCCAAGGAACGCGCCCTGATGAAGGAGTTCGGCCTGGACGACACGGTGCTGACCGAGGAAGAGGCCAAACTGCGCCGCGAAAAACTCAAGCAGCTGATCAAGCTGGGCAAGACGCGCGGCTATCTGACGCACGCCGAAATCAACGACCACCTGCCCGACAAACTGGTCGAGCAGGAGACGCTGGAGGTCGTGATCTCGCTGCTCAACGACATGGGCGTGGCGGTGTACGAACAGGCCCCCGACGCCGAGACGCTGCTGCTGACCGGCGCGCCGACCGCGGTCACCACCGAAGAGGAGGCCGAGGAGGAGGCCGAGGCGGCGCTATCCACCGTGGACAGCGAGTTCGGCCGCACCACCGACCCGGTGCGCATGTACATGCGCGAAATGGGCACGGTGGAGCTGCTCACGCGCGAAGGCGAAATCGAAATCGCCAAGCGCATCGAACGCGGCCTGCACGACATGATGCAGGCGATCTCCGAGTCGCCGGCCATCATTCACGACCTGCTCGTCATGGCCGACGAGATCCGTGATGACAAGGTGGTCATCTCCAGCGTCGTCGACGGCTTTGCCGATGCCGACGAGGCTGACGATTACGTGGCCGAGGAGGACTTCGACGACTACGAGGACGACGACGACGGCAAGGGCGGCTCCAAGGCGCTGACGCGCAAGATGGAGGAACTCAAGCGCGAGGCACTCAGCCGTTTCGACGCCATCCGCACCCAGTTCGATGAGCTGCGGCGGGTCTACGAAGCCGAGGGCTGGGGCACGCCGCGCTACCAGGCGGTGCAGCGCGCCATCACCGAACGGCTGATGACGATCCGCTTTACCGCCAAGACGATCGAAACCTTGTGCGACAAGGTGCGCCAGCAGGTGGAGACGGTGCGCAAGATCGAGCGCGAACTGCGCCGCATCATCGTTGACAAGTGCGGCATGCCGCAGGAGAAGTTCGCCGCCGAATTCCCGCCCAATCTGCTCAATTTGCAGTGGGTGCAGCGGCAGGCCGCGGCCGGCAAGCCGTGGAGCGCGGTGCTGGGCCGCAACATCCCAGCCATCCACGAGTTGCAGCAAAAGCTCATCGACCTGCAGGCACAGGTGGTGGTGCCGCTGGAGCAGCTCAAGGCCATCCACAAGCGCATGAATGACGGTGAGGCCATGTCGCGCGACGCCAAGCGCGAGATGATCGAGGCCAACCTGCGGCTGGTGATCTCCATCGCTAAGAAGTACACCAACCGCGGCCTGCAATTCCTGGACCTCATCCAGGAGGGCAACATCGGGCTGATGAAGGCAGTGGACAAGTTCGAATACCGCCGCGGCTACAAATTCTCCACCTACGCCACCTGGTGGATCCGTCAGGCCATCACGCGCTCGATCGCCGACCAGGCCCGCACCATCCGCATCCCGGTGCACATGATCGAGACCATCAACAAGATGAACCGCATCTCGCGCCAGCACCTGCAAGAGTTCGGCGTGGAGCCCGACGCCTCTATTCTGGCCGAGAAGATGGACATGCCCGAGGACAAGATCCGCAAGATCATGAAAATCGCCAAAGAGCCGATCTCGATGGAGACGCCGATTGGCGATGACGACGACTCGCACCTGGGCGACTTCATCGAGGACACCAGCAACGTGGCGCCGGTGGACGCGGCCATGCAGGCCGGCCTGCGCGAAGTGGTCAAGGAAATTCTGGACACCTTGACGCCGCGCGAAGCCAAGGTGCTGCGCATGCGCTACGGCATCGAAATGTCCACCGACCACACGTTGGAGGAAGTGGGCAAGCAGTTCGACGTCACGCGCGAGCGCATCCGCCAGATCGAGGCCAAGGCGATCCGCAAGCTCAAGCACCCGAGCCGCTCGGAGAAGCTGCGCAGCTTCTTGGACAATCTGTAACGGTACGGCAATGCATCATCTGCGATGCATACCGATCGTCCTTTATGAAGCAACATCGGCGCGCCGCGCCGTGCTTGAACGCCCGCGGCCGCTTCCTGAGTTCGGCATTCACTGAGAGCCCGGCGTAGGTGGCACCGGGCACCTTCCGTCGTCACGGCATTCGCCTGCCAAGCGCGCCTGGCGTGTCAGCACTACCACGTGATCGCGTTGCGGGCGTAAACGCGCGGCCGCTTTCGGTCATGCGTGCATCTTAGGCCGACGCAAGGGCTGCACTGCTGCGGGCGATGCCTGGGCGGTGCAGGTCCTCAGCCCGCAACCGCTGGATGTGGGCGTGTTCGAGATCGGCCGCATCGAGCCGGAAGCGCCGCACCACCTCCGAGAGCTGCCGCGCTTGGTCGCTCATGGCGGTGGCCGATGCAGCACTTTGCTCCACCAAAGCGGCATTCTGCTGGGTCATCTGGTCGAGCTGCCCCAACGCCGCGTTGATTTGCGCCACCCCGTCGGCCTGTTCGGCCGCCGCTGACGCCATGGCCTGGATGATGTCGCGCACGCGCACCACCTGTTCGACGATGGCCTGCATGACATCGCCGGCGCGATGCACCGTCGCCACCCCACGCGCCCGGCCACCGCTGGCCTGACAGGCGTCCACCAGCGCGCGGTTGTCGGCGCCGAGGCAGGTGGCCTGCACGATGACGTTGCGCGCAAAGCCTACGTGGTCGCGCAGCGCAAAGAGTTGTTCTTTGCTGGCGTCACAGGGGGTGTATTGCGCTCGGGCGCATAGAGGAAGCGCTCAACCGGACCGAAGACGTGGCCGTGCGCATCCACCGCGCCAGCCGGCAAGCGAAACTGCGGCCGGCTCGGACCGTCGTACCCGTCAAGCCATCCGGGGGTTTTGGCAACGCCGCCCGGGTTGGGTTTGGACATGGTGCGCTCCTTTTATCGATGTAGCGCCGGCCGGCCTTGGCCAGCGCTTCGCGCATACCTTACAGGTCCAGCCCCAGCTCGCCGCCGCAGCCTGGCGCTCGCGCTTGGCCCCTTCGTTGGCCTTGCGCTTGCGGACAACCTCCAGCCCAGCCGTTCGAGGCCTTCCATGCCGCGCGCCCTCGTCGGCCCCGCGCTTGCGGGCAACCTCCAGCGGTGCGGTGGTGGCATCGCACACGATTAGACCCTCGTTGGCCTTGCGCTTGCGGGCAACCTCAGGGTGGCGGCAGCGCGCCCGCGCGGCGCTGGGCCGCCATCCACGCATCTTTGTCTGCGGTGGCGCACGCCATCAGCGGCTCGAAACCCGCTTCCTCGACCGTGCAGGCGACCTCCCGCATCTCCTCGGCGCGGCG
>Ga0209721_1000403_pt1 | contig 39962 bp, 49 predicted proteins | sample TshhotsprinmetaG_FD_184139 | JGI IMG/M metagenome (GOLD analysis project Ga0209721, IMG submission 184139) | Hot spring microbial communities from South Africa to study Microbial Dark Matter (Phase II) - Tshipise hot spring metaG (SPAdes)... | ecosystem: Environmental > Aquatic > Thermal springs...
AGGGCAGCACCAGAGCCCATTCCTCATCACGGACGTCCGATGGGTAAGCACGGCGGTTCATGCTCTAAACATAACTGCAGTGCCTGATTTGGGTAAGGTGGTTTGTAGATTCTATGCTTCCGACCGGGGCGGGCGGGTCAACCTGTATCTGCTCGAGCTCTGAGCGCTGCGGTTGCGCGGGCCGTGTAGGTGGGCCATGATAGAGCCCATGGACTTGCTGGTGGTGGTGCCTCACCCCGACGACGAGGTGTTCGGCGCAGGCGGAACGCTCATTCAATACGCCGACTGGGGGCTGGAGACCGGCCTGATCACCCTTACCAAAGGCGAGGCCGGGCGAACCCTGGGGCTGTGCAGGCCGGAGGAGTTGGGTGAACTGCGAGCCCAGGAGCTACAGCGGGCGGCGCAAATTCTCAAACTGGGCCACCTCGAGCTCTACGATTTTCCCAATGGTCTGCCCAACAACCCGGTGGACGGCGAAGCCAGGGGCCACGGTTTTTCCACCCCGCAGGGCGTGGCCGATCACCCCGAAATTGTCGATTTGCTGCTGTGGCGTTTGGAGGTGCTGCGCCCCAGGGCCATCATTACCTTTGGCCCCAATGGCTCCAACCGCCACCCCGACCACGTCGCCACCCATCGGTTTGTGGTGAAGGCCGTAGAAAAGTCCGGACAGAAGATCAAGCTATTCTTCTACGCTTCCCCGCAGCCGCTGCCGGAGTACCTGGAGGGCTGGCTGCCCCCCAACCATGTGCGCCACCTGCCCATGGAGGTGCTGCTGCAAAAGCTGCGGGCCATGGCCCAGCACCGCACCCAGGCCCTCTCGGTGCTCAACTTTATGGATCGCTTTAGCTCCCGGCTAGCCAGCGAAACCTTCCACCTAGCAGGTTATGAAGGGCCCATACAACACGAACTGCTCTGGTATGCCCGGCCTTAGGGGAAGTGTTCCGGCTGACGGTTGTGGGCAGCCTCGAGGGTTAGACTCAAATCCATGAGAGAGCGCATGTTCGCCATCACCACCCCCGAAGAGGCCGACGCTTTTATCGACAGCAAACCCATCACGGCCATCTTCAAGGCCGGCACCTGCCACAAGACCATGCAGGGCTGGGGCAACGTCGAAAAAATGCTGCGCGAGCGGCCCGAAATTCCGGTGGGCATCATCAAGGTGGTGGAGCACCGCCCAGCCTCGAACCGGGTGGCCGAGCGCACCGGCATTGTGCACCACTCCCCGCAAATTATTCTGTTCCGCAACGGCCAGCCGCTCTTCGAGCTGAACAACTGGGAGATCACCCTGGAAAACCTCGAGGCCCTCTTCCAGCAACACCTCCCGGATGTAAAAGTCGAACCCGCACAAGAAGGGGGTAGAAGCAACCTCGAGCCCTACAAGCGGCTTCTGGACGCCTACCTGAGCGGAGCAATCAGCGAGCAGCAGTTCGCCTGGGCCTATCTCAACATGTTCCGCGAGGACGCCTCGCTGCGCTCACAGGAGGAGTTCGAACTGCTCAACTCCCTGTTTGGCAATCCCGACGAGCACCACATCCACCCCATGACCATCCTGCAGTTTGAGCAAGCCAACCCCCAGGCCACGCCGCTATTTGAGCGCGCCCAACACCTGCGGGCCCGCCTCGACACACTCTGATACCGTTTTTGCTTGAATCCTTCACCGCCCTGCGTAGGCAGAGGTGAAGGATTCAAGCCGACCGAAGGGAGTAGAAAAGCATTTCGGTAGTATCGTTTAGGCTTGTCAAAGTGAACGATACTACCGAAATGCGTATGATACCGGATTCGACGGGCCGCACCCAGGAGGCTCTTGTTATGTAACCCCGGCCCTACGGTCTGGCCGGGGGCTGTGGTTCTCCCCTAAGATTCAGCCCCACCACCACCGGGTCGTGGTCGGAGGTGCGGTACTGATCGGGGGCGTAGAGCAGGACCTGCAGGTTGGGGGTTTTGAAGTTGGTGTTGTAGTCGAGGACATTGGGTTCGTCGGCGTTGATGTGGTACTCGGCCACCCCCGACACCTGGGCGTTCAGCGAGGCCGAGGCCAGCGCGTAGTCCAGGTAGCCCCACTGCCCATCGAACACATAGGAGTAGGCATCGGGGCCCAGGCGGGCCTCGAGCAGGTTGATAAAGCCGGCCTTCTTGAGCGTGGCAATGGGATCCTCCTGGGCATAAGAGTTGTAATCGCCAATCAAGAGGATGTCTGGGTCGGCAATGCCGGTGGGGTGGGTGGCCAGCCAGGCCACCAGTTGCTGAACGGCCCTGGTGCGCACCGCATTACAGTTGCCCTGGCCGTCGCCCTGGTCGGGCAGGTCGCAGGGCGAGCCCTTGCTCTTGAGGTGGTTCACGTTCACGATAAAGATGGCCCCATTGTCGTTCTGCCGGAAGGCCTGGGCCAGCGAGGCCCGGTTGCGCGGCGCGCTGTCGCCGCCGTTGACAAACGCTGGGGTGTTGAGCACCGCGGTCTGGCCCACCGGGGTCACGCGGGCCGGCTTGTAAATCAGCCCCACCTTGATGGCGTCGGTGCCCAGGGCGTTCACCTGACCCGTGGCCGCGTCCGCATCAATAAAGGCATAGGTACCCGGCGCGGTGGCTTCGTTGAGTTTGTTCACCAAAAAGGCGATGGCGCTATCGGGGCCGTACCCGTCGTTCTCGAGTTCGTTCAGCCCCAGCACATCCGGGTTCATAGCCAGGATGGCCGCCACCGTCTTGGGCCACTGGCGGTCAAATTCGGCCGGGGTATCAGCGCCGCGGCAGTCGGCGGGGGCCCCACCCAGCCCGTAGGTGCAGTTGTCTACCGTATCCGGCAGACCATCAAAGGTGTTGAAGAAATTGAGCAGGTTGAACCCCACCACCCGCAGCGTGCCGCCCACCGCAGGCGGGGTGGCCGGGCGTGGGTTGGCCGCCACGAAATTGACATACCCGTTCAGAGCCCCCATGGGCCGCACCCGGTAAGCGTTTCCGCTGGCCGCGTTGCCAGCCCAGGTGTAGGTCATCACCCCCACGATGCCGGTCGCGGTGTCGCCGCCGCGCAGGGTGTTGCTGGCGCTCAGGGGCTGGCCGTTTCGCCCAAACAGGATGGGGTCGGGGTTCTGGTTTTGCAGGGCATCGTCCAGAATGATGCGGTTGAGGTTGTTCCGGGCCTGCAGGGCGTTGGCCGCCGCGCCGGGGGTGGTCGCGTGGGTGGGCTGCTTCAGCCGCCCGCCCGACGAAAGCACCACCTGGCCAAAGCGCCCAAGCTGGAAGTGCTCGGTTACATAAAGGGTCTGGGGCAGCCGCACCAGCATGCCCTCGTAGCGCTCGGCCTCGGTGGCAGAGGCGAAGGGCAGGGTCACGTCGGTAGGCGTTACGGTACCGGTTCCGCACCTGGTAATGGAGGCCGCGCTGATCTGGGTCTGATCCTGGAACTCACCCGCGGTTCCCACCACCCGCACCACCTCGCCCAGGCGCACGCTGTCGTTGTTAGCGTTGAACACAAAGATGCCGTCGGAGGTGTTCACATCCCCGTCACCGCTGGGGTCGTGGATGTAGAAGCCCCGCAGGGCCGGGGTGGGGCCTTCGTAATCCCCCACCACCACGCCTTTGGTTGCCACATCGCCGGTGATGGCTGCCGACATGCCGCTGCCCTGAATTTTATAGATCGGGGTATAAGGCAGATCGCATTCAGAGGACGTACTGAAAGATAGAAGCCCGTGCGTGTACGAAAACAACCCAGCCAAGACAAGCGATGAAACCCCTATGCGCAAAAATGGCTCCATATATCCTCCAGGCAAACTGTATCCGAAACGAGCCCCTACCGCCAATCAAAACCGTAACAAACAAAAACCCCGGCCTTCGCGACCGGAGCGGGGAAGCGAGAAATTAAGAGGCTTTCCCTCGAGTATTAATCTTGAATGCCGCCCAGATGGGGCAGAAATTGAGGGTAGCGGTTACCACCATGACCACCCCCAGCAGCCCAAACACCCAGGCCCAGACGCCGCCACTACCGAAAAAAGCGATCAGGAAAAACACCGCCGCCAGGATGTAGCGAACAAGCCGATCTGTGCTGCCTACGTTGGGAATCATAGCTCCCTCCTTAGTCAGAGCCTAGCAGTTGCGAGCAGGTACATAGGCCTTTGCTACTATTATACGCCGCCCATAAGTCTTTTATATCTCACGGTGCAAGGCGGCTCAACCGTTGGCGGAGCTGCTGCAGGTGATGCCGCTCGTGGTAGGCCAGGGTTTGTAGCCAGCCGAGGGCGGTCAGCTCACCGAAAAAGGGGTGGGCATAGGTGGGGGGCCGGGGCAGACGCTCCCCACTTTCGGCCACCTCGAGCAGCAGGCGTTGGCGCACTGCCTCCAGGCGTTCTAGCAATTGTGCGCGGGTCAACCCCCCTTTGGGCTCCATCGGGGGCGGGGCCAGGAAGCGGCCGTCGGGCCGGGTTCGACCGGGCGGCGGCGGTGGGAAGGGCTCGGCCTCGCCCAGGGCAACCTTGCGCAGCCGCCGGATAATTTTTCCCGCCGACTCCTCCACCAGCGCCAGGTGCTCGAGCACCTCGGCGGGACTCCAAACCTCTGGCCCAGGCCGCCCCAACAAGACCCCGTCGGTGAGGCCCTCCACCAATTGCAAAAGCTCCTGCCGTGAACGTTCCAGATGCCGCAGGCAGCGATCCGCATCGCCGAAGCGAGACAGCATCTCCTGTGCGGAAGACATGGGAGCATTCTACAAAAAACAAGCCCCCCGATAACAAATGGCTTTTTGCCTCCAGTGCTTGATGCTAGGCCTTATCAAAGGCCTCGCACAGACTGCTGGTGCAGGGCAGGCAGACCAGGCCCTTCAAGTAAAGCTCATGCACCGCATCTATGCCAGCAATCTGCTGCAAACGCTCGAGCGAGATCTGCACTTGGTGATCCGGCAGATACACCCTGACCTGGTTCATGGTGCCCGGAACCCACTCGCACTGAATACCTCCCCTCGCCACCAATCCTTGTTGAAGCGCCTGCATAACTCTACACCCCCTCACTGCTACAAAACCTGGTCTCGAAGGTGTTTATAGCCGAACGGGTTGGATTGGAGTAGAGAATTATGTCCCGTTGCGGGCCATGTACTCAACAGTGTGTTCTAGGTACATTATAAAGCATTTCAATGAGGGTTGGCTCAGAGACCCGGCCGCTCACTTTCCCTAAATGAATTTGCCTACCCTCGAGCAGGTGCGAGTAAGATACGGGGGTTATGGTTCCGATTGATCTGTCCGGTAAAAAAGCCCTGGTCATGGGCGTAACCAACGAGCATAGCCTGGGCTGGGCTATCGCCGAAAAGCTGTATGCCGCTGGGGCCGAGGTGGCCTTCAGCTACCAGGGCGAGCGGCTGCGGGAAAAGCTGGAAAAACTCACCGCGGGTCGTCCAAACCAGCGCTTGTACCAGGTGGATGTCACCGACGAAGCCGCCCTCAAGGCCATGTTCGCCGACCTGGGGCAGGCCTGGGGCGGCCTCGACTATCTGGTGCACTCCATCGCCTTTGCCCCCCGCGCCGCCATGGAAGGACGCTTCATCGACACCACCGCCGCCGACTGGAATACCGCCCTGCAGGTCTCGGCCTACTCGCTGGTCGCTGTGGCCCGCGAAGCCGAGCCGCTGCTCCGCGAGGGGGGTAGCCTGGTCACCCTGACCTACTACGCCTCCGAAAAGGTGGTGCCCCGGTACAACGTGATGGGCATTGCCAAGGCTGCCCTGGAAGCCAGCGTGCGCTACCTGGCCTATGAGCTGGGCAAGAAAAACATCCGGGTCAACGCCATCAGCGCCGGGGCTATTCGCACCGTGGCGGCCATGAGCATCCCCGGCTTCCGCAAGATGGTGGCCAAGTACAACGCCACAGCCCCCCTGGGGCGCATGATTACCCACGAGGAAGTGGGCAACCTGGGCCTGTACCTGCTCTCCCCCCTATCCAGCGGCACCACCGGCCAGACCGTCTACGTGGACGCGGGCTACAGCATCATGGGCATGAGCTGGGATGACGTGCAGGAGTAGATCCTGTGCTTTCTTCAGCAACGTTTATTTGTGGGCGCTCAGGCTAACATCTACCTGCCGCAAGTATAAGCAAAAGGGTGGGGTGGCCCTGGTCAGCCCCACAGCAAGCAACCGCTCCAGAGCAACGCCCTGGAGCGGCCAGCTTTGGGCAATTTCTTACGGACAACACCTAGCGGCGTTTGCGTCCTCCCTTGCCGCCGGGCTTTTTACCGCCACCAAAACCTCCCGAGCCACGCAAAAAGCTTTTGAGTTTGTTCTCAAAATCGGGGGCCTGGCGGGGCAAGCGCTTGGGCCGGGGGGGCTCCACTGGGGCTGGGGTCAGCTCCTTGATGGAAAGATCCAGGCGGCCCTTCTCGTCGCGCCCCAAAACCAGCACCGAGACCACATCCCCTTCATTCAAATGGTCGCGGATGTTCTTGACGAACTCGTGGGCCACCTGCGAGATATGCACCAGACCCGACTCGCCGTTGGGAAACTCCACAAAAGCCCCGAACTCCATAATTCGCGTAACACGACCTTCTACGATTGCACCGGCTTCAAGCTCCATTCAAGCGTTCCTCCAAAACGATACGCAATCCCATAGCTCAGGTGTACTAAAGCTGTTGGGGATTCACGATACCTCACTATACCATCCCCGGTCTGCTTCGTCGCAAAGCCGGGTGCTGTGAGGGGCCTGGCGGCTCCAAATGTAACGTATTTGCAACACCAAATGTAAAAAGTGATATATTTGAACCACGGAGGAACGCAAAATGATTGCCGATCGCCCCAGGGACTTATGGTTTGAGCTTGATAGCGAGGAACGCCAGATTATCGGTACGCTGCGGGATTTTTTGCAGGCCGAGGTGGCCCCCACCGCCGCCGAGCGCGACGAGACCGGCGCCTTTCCGTTTGAAATCGTGAAGAAGCTGGGCGAGATGGGTGTGATGGGAGCCCAGGTACCCGAGCAGTACGGCGGGGCGGGGCTATCCACGCGCGTTTTTGCCCGCATTATCGAAGAAATTGCAGCGGTAGATGGTTCGCTGGCGCTTACCGTGGCCTCGCACAACAGCCTGTGTACCGGCCATATCCTGATTGCCGGCAACGAGCAGCAGAAGCGGCAATTCCTGCCCCGGCTGGCTTCCGCCGAGGTGCTGGGGGCCTGGGGCCTCACCGAGCCAGGCAGCGGCTCGGACGCCGCGGCCATGCGCACCAAAGCCGAAGACACCGGCTCGAGCTGGGTGCTGAACGGTACCAAGCAGTTCATCACCCAGGGGTCGGTGGCCGGGGTGTATGTGGTCAACGCCCGCACCGATGCCGCCCCCAGCGAGGAGAAAAAGCATCTGGGGCTCTCGGCGCTGGTGTTCGAGGCCCCCATTCCAGGCTTGCGGATTGGGCGCAAGGAGCGGAAGCTAGGGCTTAACGCTTCAGACACCGCGCAGATAATCTTTGAGGATATTACCTTGCCCAAAGAGGCCCTGCTGGGTGAGCGGGGCAGGGGCTTCTACGATGTGATGAGGGTGCTGGAAGGCGGGCGCATCGGCATCGCTGCCATGGCGGTGGGGCTGGGGCGGGCCGCTCTGGAGTTTGCTACCAAGTACGCCCTCGAGCGCGAACAGTTTGGCAGGCCCATCGCCGAGTTCCAGGCAGTCTCACACAAGCTGGCCGATATGGCTACGCAGCTAGAAGCCGCCCGGCTCTTGTACTTGAAGGCCGCCGAACTGCGCGACGCCGGTAAGCCCTTCGGCCCGGCTGCGGCCCAGGCCAAGCTCTTCGCCTCGGAGGTGGCGGTGCAGGCCTGCGACGAGGCCATCCAGATTCTAGGCGGCTATGGCTACATCAAGGAGTACCCGGTCGAGCGCTACTGGCGCGACGCCCGCCTGACCCGCATCGGGGAGGGCACCAGCGAGGTGTTGAAGGTGATCATCGCCAAGCACTTGCTGGCCCAGTACCGCTAGAAACCCTTCCCGCCCTCCCTGCCCCCTGCTATCCTTTTCCGGTGTACGAGCTGCTCAAACCCTGGCTGTTCCGCCAAGACCCCGAGACCATCCACGAGCGGGTGATGCACGGCCTGGCCTGGCTGGGGCAGCGGGGGCCCAGCCTCGAGCTCATCCGCCAGTTCTTCAGCCTGCGCGACCCACGCCTCGAGGTCGCGGCGTTTGGCCTGCGCTTCCCCAACCCCATCGGCCTGGCGGCGGGTTTCGATAAAAACGCGGTGGCTGTGCGAAGCTGGGCCGCCCTGGGCTTCGGGCACGTGGAGATTGGCTCGGTTACAGCCCTGCCCCAGCCGGGCAATCCCAGGCCCCGCCTATTTCGGCTGCCCCAGGATCAGGCGCTAATCAACCGCATGGGCTTCAACAACGAGGGGGCCGAGGCCATCGCTCAAAGACTAGAACGCTTGCAACAAACCTTTGGCCGGCCCCCGGTGCCGCTGGGCATCAACCTGGGCAAGTCCAGGGTCACCCCCCTGAAGGAAGCCCCCCAGGACTACCTGCAAAGCCTTTCCCGCCTCTGGCCCTATGGCGACTACTTTGTCATCAACGTAAGCTCCCCCAACACGCCGGGCCTCCGGGCCTTACAGGACAAAGCGCGGCTGGAAGAGCTGCTGGCCGCGCTTACCGGTTTTGTGCAGGGCCGGAAGCCCCTGCTGCTCAAAATTGCCCCCGACCTGACCTGGGAGCAGATTGACGAGATTCTGAGCCTGGTGGAAGATTACCGGCTCGCGGGCCTGATCGCCACCAACACCACCACCGCCCGCACCGGCCTGCAAACCCCCATAGACGAAGACGGCGGCCTCTCGGGCAGGCCCTTGCGGGGGCGCTCGCTCGAGGTGCTCAAATACTTGCACGCACAGCTACAAGGCCGCCTGCCCATCGTCTCGGTGGGGGGCATTTTCAGCCCGGAGGACGTGTGGCAACGGCTGGAGAACGGGGCCACCCTGGTACAGGTGTATACCGGCCTGGTCTACGAGGGGCCCTTGATGGTGAAAAAGCTGTGCAAAGGGCTGCTGCAAAGAATGGAGCAAGAGGGCGTGGGCAGCCTCGCGGAGCTCAGTTCGACTCCATAACCAGCAGTTGGCGGATTTCCTCGAGCTTCCCTTCGGCGGCCGCCTCGCCGTCCTGGATGGCCTGCTCGAGCTGCTGGAAGCTAAAAAGCCCGATGCCCTCGAGGCTGGGTCGCAAAATCAGGTCGGGGCGCGAGACCGCCAGCTTTACCTCGGCCAGCCGAATCTGCATAATCTCCACCGAGCGATACACGTTTTGGATCGGATTGGTATCCGTGCCCCGGCGGAAAATCTGCTGCCACCAGGTTTTTTTCTGCGGGTGCTCGCGCAGCACCTCCAGCGGGGTCACATCCACCGCAATCACCCGCTCGGCCCCCAAAAAGCGGGCCAGATCCACCGGAATCTGGTTCAGAATGCCGCCGTCAGCCAGCAGTTGCTCCCCCACCCAGATGGGGCTGATCACCCCTGGGTAGGCAATCGAAGCCCGAATGGCCTGGAACACATCGCCCTGGCGAAAATACACCTCGGTTCCGGTAACCAGATCGGTGGCGGTGATGCCCAGCGGAATAGGAAAATCTTCTATCTGGCGGGGTAGGTGCGGCTCCAAAAAGCGCACCAGCTCGCTGAAGTTGAGCATATCGCTCAGGGGGTTCAAGTCCAAAAAGCGCCAAAAAGACATCTGGGACAGGATCTCCTGTACCCGATTGGCCGAGTGACCTGCGGCGAAAAAGGCCGCCATGATGCTGCCCATGCTGGTTCCGACCACCACGCTGGGGCGGAAGCCTTCGCGCTCCAGCACCCGCAAGACCCCAATGTGGGCATACCCTCGAGCCCCCCCGCCGCCCAAAGCCATTCCAAAGCGCTTAGACTCCGCCATGCCTCTAGCCTAACCCCAAGCCGCTCGTTATTCCATTTAGACAAGCGCCACTTACAAAGCATCTAAAAAGCGCCTCTTGAGTTCGGGGGTTGGCACCATACAGCGCTCGAGCCGCCCAAAAAGACGGTAGCGGTTTTTGGCGATCAACCGATAAACCCAGTCCCGCAACCCCTTGGGCGCCCACCGCAGCACAGCCGCTATGCGCCACACCCCCCCCAGCCGGTAGAGGATGTGCAGGGCGGCGTCCGATTCCAGCCAGACCCGCGCCCCCTCGATAACCACCAGGCTATCGGCCAGGGCCGCCTCGGTCGGGACACCGTATTGGCGAAGCAGTTGCTGCCCAACCTCGGACTGCTGGGAGGCAAACACAAAGCGCTGGGCCCGGTCGTGGCGCAGAATGAACTGCACGCTGCGGTGGCAAAGGTTGCAAACGCCATCGAACAGCACCACCGTCTTCATGGTTTCAGTTTAGGCGGGTGTGGCTCGAGGGAATGTGGCGGGGGTATTTGTAACCCGCCTTGCGCCTCAGACCCCCCGTGTTGCTAGAATGTGCAACACGGGGTGGCCAGCGTGAAACTAACCGACCAATACGGGCGCATCATCAAAGACCTGCGGCTTTCGGTCACGCCGCGCTGCAACCTGCACTGCCTGTACTGCCATCCGCTGGGCTGGGAACAGTCGGAACCCCCCGGCACCATCTCGGTCGAGGACACCCGCCACTTTTTGCGGGCCATGCAGCTACTGGGGCTGGAATCGGTGCGCTTTACCGGCGGCGAGCCGCTGGTGCGCAAAGAGCTGCCCCAGATGATTGCAGCAGCCAGCGAGCTGGGCATCCCCGACATCGCCATCACCACCAACGGCCTCCTGTTCAAGCGCAAGGCCAGGGAGCTTCTAAGCGCTGGGCTCAAACGGATTAACCTCTCGATGGACGCGGTGACCCCCGAGGTCTTCCGCAGCATGACCCGGGGTGGGCAGGTCGAGAAGGTCTGGGAGGCCATCGAAACCGCCTGGGAGCTGGGCATGCACCCGGTCAAAATCAACGCGGTGATGATCCGGGGCATGAATGAACAGGAGGTAATTCCGCTGGCCGCACTCTCGCTGGACAAACCCCTCGAGGTGCGCTTCCTGGAGTACATGCACCTCGACAACTCCAACCCCGAGCTCTACCACGCCCGCTTTATCAGCGGGGCCGAGACCCGCGCCAGAATCGAGGCCCACTTTGGCCCCCTCGAGCGCGTAGACCACGATCCCACCGCCCCCGCGCGGGTTTATCACATCCCCGGCGCGGTGGGTACGGTGGGCTTTATCAACCCGGTTACCGAGCCTTTTTGCTCCAAGTGCTCCCGCCTGCGCCTGACCGCCGACAAAAAAATCCGGCCCTGCTTGCTAACCGACCTGGAGATGGACATTGCCTGGGCCTTCGAGGCCGAGAACCCTGTTGAGGCCCTGGTAGACGCCATCCTGCTGGCCACCGACCGCAAACCGGCCTTCGGCAACACCCTGCCCACCCTGCGCGAGCGGGTGATGGTGGGCATTGGCGGCTAAGCGCCCCAGAATGAGAACAATCAGTGGTAGGGTACTTAGATGACCCCGTAGTTGTAGGTATCGTGGCGGCCATTCTTGTCCACAATGGCCCACCAGCGGTGTTCGGAGAGCGAGGGCATCTGGAGCAGAAACACCCAGAACTTGCTGGGGTTCTCGCCGCCATCGGGCTGTATGGGGCTTTCGGGGGTGATCAGGGTGAGCTGGGAATCGCCCGCATTCATGAAGTCCCGCACAGCATTTTGCAGCTCCTCGTGATCGGGTTCGTCGGAGAGGTCGTAGGCCGAAGGATCGGCCTCGATCAGGCCCAGGGGGCTTTGGTCGTCCTCGCCATCCTCCACAAAGCTGGTAATGGCCGCCTCGAGGGCCTCGAGAAAGCCCTCTTCGTCGGCCACAGAAGGTACCTCGACATTCAGGTCGGGCACCCCCAGCGCTCTCAGCAAGGATTCTATTCGCTGTTGCAAGGCCATAAGCAAGCTCGTTTGATTACATAACCACAAATGCGCAAACCGGTCAAGCAAACCCAACCGCGGCTAACCCGACCCTGTTTGCGCCCGGTTGTCTTCAAAAACCAGGCTAGTGGCCCTTGGTCTGCTGGAAGCGCTCGATGCAGGCCTTGACCTCGGCCACCGCCCCGGCCTTGTCCTTCCAGCCCGCCACCTTGACCCACTTGCCCTTGTGGGCTTCCAGGGCCTTGTAGGTCTCGAAGAAGTTCTGGATCTCCTGTTTGTAGGCGGTGGGCACGTCGCTCAGATCCTGGATGTGATCCCAGCGGGGGTCTTCGGCCACCACCCCGATGATCTTGGCGTCGCCGCCTTTTTCGTCTTGCATGTCCACCATGCCCACAATCCGCACATCCACCACCACGCCCGGCAAGAGGGGGTGGGTGGAAAGGATGATGCCATCCAGGGGGTCGCCGTCCTCGGCCAGGGTGGAGGGGATGAAGCCGTAGTCGCCGGGGTAGAACTGGGCGGTGGGCAGCACCCGGTCAAGTTTGACGGCCTCGAGGTCGGGGTCGTACTCGTACTTGTTGGAAGAGCCGCGCGGCACTTCGATGACCATGTGGACAATTTCAGGGGCTTTTTTCCCAACCGGTAGGTTCTTGAGATTCGCCATAGCGCACCTATTCTGACATCCTCCGGCAAAAGCGGCAAAGGTTTATTACCAATGGCCCTGGGCAGGGCTTGCCCAGGCGGGGCTCGAGGTTTACTATGTAAGTATGTACTTACTTTCAAGTTTCGACGAGGCCGACTCCACCCGCACCGCCCTGATGCGCGCGGGGTTGGAGCTTCTAGCCGAGAAAGGCTACAAAGGCACCACCACCCGCGAAATCGCGGCCAGGGCCGGGGTCTCCGAGGTCACGCTGTTCAGGCAGTTTGGCAGCAAAAAAGCCCTGCTGCAAGCAGCGGTACAGAAGCTCCGCCCACCGGTAGAGCTGATCCTGCCCCGCCCATCCCACGGTCAGATGAGCGCGTCTTCGCTGGAAGACAGCCTGCTGCACCTGGCCCAGGGGTACGCGCAGATGCTCGAGGCCAACCAGGGGCTTCTGGTTCGGCTCCTGCCCGAGCTGGCCCGCCACCCCGAGCTGCGCGGTGAAACCGGGCCACTGGGTTTGCAAAAGGCCATGTCGGCGGTTTTTGAGTATTTTGCCGAGCTGCAAAAACAGGGCCTGTTGCGTGCTGATGAAGCCCCTTCTCAGGTGGCCGTCGCCTTGCTGGGGCCGCTTTTTGCCCGGGGGGTGCTTCTGGGGGCCCTGGCCCTCCGCCCGGCGTTCGATTTACAGGCCCATGTGCGGGGTTTTCTGAAAGGGAGGCAAGGTGATTAGCGTTACGCAGATCTCGAGGCGGTTTGGCCCTCTGGTGGCCCTTAACAATGTAAGCCTGGAGGTTCGCCCCGGCGAGGTGTTTGGCCTGCTGGGGCCCAACGGTGCGGGCAAAACCACCCTGATTCGCATCCTGAGCGGGGTTCTGCTGCCCAGCGCCGGCCAGGCCCAGGTGGCCGGACTGGATGTAACCCGCTTCCCCGAGCAGGTCAAGGCCGCCATCGGCTACGCCACCCAGGAGGCCAGCGTCTACCGCGACCTCACGGTGCGGGAAAACCTGGAGTTCCGCGCCCGGCTCTACCTGAAAGCGCAGGCTGTACCACAAGCCGTCGAAACCACCTTGCAGCGCTTTGGCTTGCAGGACTTTGCTCATCGGCTTGCCGGGGCCCTCTCCGGGGGCTGGCGGCAGCGGCTGGCCCTGGCCCAGGCGGTGGTGCACGGGCCCAGGGTGGTGTTTTTGGACGAGCCCACCACCGGCCTCGACCCGGTCTCGCGCCGCATCATCTGGGACTTGATTCACCAGGAAGCCGCTCGAGGGGCAGTGGTGCTGGTCACCACCCACTACATGGACGAGGCCGAGCGCTGCCACCGGCTGGCCCTGCTCTTTGGCGGTCAGGTGGTGGCCCAGGGCACCCCCCACGAGCTCGAGCAGCTCGCGCTGCAGCAAGCCAGGGTGGCCTACTGCGAGACCGACCTGCCCCTCCAGCGCATCCGGGCCCTGCCGGGGGTGCTGGACGCCTGGCCCAGCGGGCGCGGGGTGCGGCTGATTCTGGAGCAGCAGGCCTCCCTCAGCCTGCCCCTCCAGACCGTATACCCCAACCTCGAGGACGTCTTCATCATCCTGACCCGCCGTCAAGGGGGTGCCGCATGAGCCGCATCCTGGCCCTGGCGCAAAAGGAGTTCACCCAGATCCGCCGCGATCACGTGCTGTCCCGGCTTATTGTGGGGCTGCCCATCGTCATGACCCTGCTGTTCGGCTACGCCATCAACTTCACCCTCTCGGGCATCCGCCTGGCCGTCTACGATGGCTCGCAGGATCGCATCAGCCAGTACCTGCTGCAAGAGCTGCAAAAGGAAAACCGCTTTACCCTCACCCACATCGCACAAAACCCGGCGGAGGTGCCGCAGGCCATCCAGAAAAACCAGGCCCGGGTCGGCCTGGTGATTCCTTCGGGCGCCCTGCAAGCCGTGCGGCAGGATAAAGCCGTACAGCTCGAGGTGTTTGTGGATGGCGCCGACCCCAACTTTGCCTTCCAGGCCCAGGCCGCCCTGCGCAAGGTGCTGGGAGACGTCAACAGCCGCCTGCTGGCCGGCAAGGTGCTGGCCGGAACCGCCACCACCCCGCCCCTCACCCCCAGCCTGCACACCCTCTACAACCCCGACAACAAAACCGCCTGGTTTACCATCCCGGGCATCATCGGCCTGATTATGACCATCTTTACGGTGCTCCTGACCGCGCTTTCGATCGTGCGCGAAAACGAGGGCCGCACCATGGAGGCCCTGATGGCCAGCCCCATCAAACCCTACGAGGTGGTGCTGGGCAAGGTGCTGCCCTATTTTGTGATCGCCACCCTGGTGAGCCTGGTGGTGCTCTCGATCGGGCACTGGGTGTTTGGCGTGCCGGTGCGTGGGAGCCTGCTGCTGCTCTTTGGGCTGATCGTGCTCTTCGTGCTGGGCTCGCTGGGGGTGGGGGTGCTGATCTCCACCCTGGCCCGCACCCAGATTCAGGCGGTGTTTGGCACTTTTGCCTACATCCTGCCCACCATCTTTCTTTCGGGGTTTGTGTTCCCCGTAGATGGCATGCCCCTGCTGTTCAGGTGGTTGGCAGCGGTGATTCCGGCCCGCTATCTGATTGATGGCACGCGGGGGGTAATGCTCCGGGGCGCGGGCCTCGAGACCCTCTGGGTAGACCTGGTGGCGCTCGTCATTTTCAGCGTGGCCGTGCTGGGTCTGGCCAGCCTGCGCTTTGGCAAACGGCTGGCGGCCTGAGGGGCGCTGGATGGTATCGTTAGCCTGCTCTTTCTGACCGTGAGGAAAAGAACGCTCATGAAAGGATTTCACCCATACCGACGTCTCCTGCAACTCGCCCTGGCGGCGGTGGGTCTACAGCTTTCGACCCTCGGCCTTGGGCAGTCCCTCACCTTCGGGCTTTTTGGCCGCCTGTCGCCCGACCACCTGACCCCCACCCTCGAGGCCACCCTTCCGCTGGGCGAGCTGGAGCTACGCGCACGGCTGCAGCGCGATGCGCTGGGCCTGGGGTTGAACGGCGCGCTGGAGCTAAGCGCCCTGGGCCGGCTGAGCTACGGCGCAGGCTTTAGCCTGGGCTTCGCCGGCTGGGGCTTGCAGGCCGGGGCCAGCGCCGTCCTGGGCCCGGTGGCCGCCAGCCTGGAGGCGCTGTACAGCACCACCCCGCGCTCGAGCCTGTGGGTGGGCGACGAGGCCGAAGGCGGGCTGAAGCTGGGGCTGGGCGGGCGCTACCGCCTCGAGCCCCGGCAGACCCTGGGCCTGCAACTGGGCTTCAAAAACAGCCTGGCGGGTATCGCCAGCGGTTCGGGGGAGCTGAGCTATGCCCTGCGACAGGAACAGACCTACACCTTTGGGCTGGGGGTGGACGATTCGCGCCTGTACGGCCTCTTGGGCTGGCGGGGTGAGCTGGACGAGGCCGGGACGCTGCTCGAGGCCACCCTGCGGGCCGGGCAGCTCAACCGGCTGGAAGCAGCCTTAACCACGCCTTTAGACGAGGAGCAGCTCAACAATCTTAAGCTGCGCCTAACCGTGGCCTACCCCTGGGCTGCTACCCTGGGGGTGGAGGCCTACGGCTTCCGCGCCGATGCAAGCTACGACGGTGGATTTTCCCTATGGCTAAGGTACATCCTCGAGTTCGGAGGTAATGAATGAAAAAACTGCTAGCAATCGCCTTCTTATCCCTTGGGCTGGCTATGGCCCAGAGCATCGCCGAAATTACCCGCCAGGTGCAGGCCAACATGGAACGTTCGCCCTGGGAGGCCACCGTCACGGGCAAGGTGCAGCTACCCGACGGCAGCACCCAGGAGGCCGATTTCCGGCTCCAGGTGATTCCGGGCAAGGAGCAGCTCGCCCGGGTCGAGTTCAAAAAACCCGCCGCCCTCGAGGGCAACTTCGTGGTGATCTCGGATAAGGAAGTCTGGAACTACCTGTTCCTGACCAACCAGCTCATCATCCAGCCCCGCGCCAAAGCCCGCATCGAAGGCCTGGGCTTCAACCTGACCGACCTCGGCGACTTCGAGGAGCTCACCCAGCGGGTCACGCTGCGGCTTCTGGGCGAGCAAAACACCCCCGCCGGCCCGGCCTGGCGCATTGGCGGCGCCCCCAAGGACGCCTCGCTGGGCTTTGCCAGCATGGAAATTCTGGTGCTCAAGTCCGACCCCCGCCCCCTCTCCATCACCCTGCGCGACAGCAGCAACAAGGTGCTGGCTGACCTTAATCTCACCAACTTCCGCCGGGCCAACCTAACCCCCCAGACCCTGCGCAAGCGGCCCGCCGATGCCGAGGTGCTGCGGCGCAACTGAGCCGGGGTTTCACACAGCGCCTGTTGCTCTGCTTTTTTACGCTGTATCCTGTACCCATGCGCCTGGGCGAGCGGGGCGAGGGGTATGTGGTGGGGCAGTTTGCCCTGCTGGGCCTGCTGGTGCTGGCTTTGTGGGTTACGCCTTCCTTTAGCCCGCCCTGGCTGGGGGGGCTGGGGCGGGGGCTGGCCTGGGTGGGGCTGGGGGTGCTGCTGCTGGCGGCCTGGCAACTGGGCCGCAACCTGACCGCCCTGCCCAAACCCAGGCCGGGGGGCTACCTGGTACAGCAGGGGCTCTACCGGGTGGTGCGGCATCCCATCTACTGCGGGGTGCTGCTGTGGGCGCTGGGCAGCAGCCTGGCCCATCTGAACCTCTGGACGCTTCTGCTGTGTGGGCTGCTGTTTGTCTGGCTCGACCGCAAGGCCAGCCTCGAGGAAACCTGGCTTCAAGAGCGCTTCCCCGGGTACAGCGCCTATCGCCAACGGGTCAAAAAGCTGATTCCCTGGGTCTACTAGATACCCCACGGGAAGCCACGCCTGTTTGCGCTTCCCGCGGGGGCCCCAGGATGAGAAAAATGGGCGGTAGGGGGCCTAGCCCAGCGCCCGCAGCCAGTCCCACAGGCGCGGGTCGGTGTAGTCGGGGATGCACAAGAAAGCCCCCGCCTGGGCCAGGGCCTCGGGTGGGTGGCCGGTGGTGAGGGCCACGGTGGGAAGGCCGGCCCCCACCGCCGAGCGTACCCCGGAGGGGGAGTCCTCGAAGGCTAGGGCCTCCTGGGGGGCAAGGTTTAGATGCTGTAGGGCCATTCGGTAGGGCAGCGGGTCGGGTTTGCCAGCGGGCAGGTCTTCGGACAGAACGATGTGGTCGAAGACCAGGCCCAGCCGCTCGAGCAGGTACAGGGCATTCCCCCGCGGAGCGTTGCTAACCAGCGCCCGCCCAAGCCCCCGTTCGCCGGCCCAGTTCCACAGCACCCTCAAGCCCGGCAAAGGCTGTACCGTGGTGGCCAGTTCGCGAAAGCGGGCTTCCTTTTGTTCGATAAAGCGCTGCCCTTCGGCCTCCGAAAGCTGGGGCAGCAGGCGCTGTACAATCTCGGGGTTCAGGCCGCCGCTGATCTGGGTCTGGTAGAAGTGGTGGTCGCCCTGGATGCCGTAGCGGGACAGGCCCTCGAGCCAGGCCTGCTCGTGCAGGCGGTCGGTGTCGGCCAGGGTGCCGTCAAGGTCGAAGAGCAGGGCCCTCAGCTTCACTTTTCCTCCAGAGCAGGTAGGTCATGCCGGCCATCCAGGCCACCACCAAAAGCATACCGGTGGCTAGCGTTTCCCTGGGTAGCAGGGCAAATCCCGCCGGGATCAGGTTGCTGCCCACCGCCGCCGCATAAAACAAAAAGGCCAGCCCACCGTAGCCGATGTGCTTCTCGGTGAAGGCATAAAGGGTAGGAAAGGTGGGGGCCACCCAGAACCCCACCAGGGGAAAAACCCAGGCCAGCGGAGGCACAAAATAGCACCCCACCACCAGCAACGCCCCCAGGTGCAGCCCCACCAGCCGGGCCAGGGGGTTGGCGGCCACGAAGTCGGCCAGGAGCCAGCGGCCCAGGGTCAGGCTCACCCAGTACAGCGAGAGCAGCACCCCCACCCAGCGGGGGTCGTAACCCAGGTGGCGCAAATAGAGGCCGGAGAAGCTCGAGACCACCAGCTCCACCCCCACGTACGAGACCGCTGCCAGCAGCGCCAAGGGCAGCAGCCCCGACGGGTTGCGGGCTCCTTCAGCCTGGGGGCGCGGGTGCGCCGCCGGGGCTTTCCACAACAGGCCCGCCGCCCCCAGGGCCACCAGCGCCAGCACCGCATAGCCCACCCGCCAGCCCAGCCCCACCATCAGCAAGGGCGCTAGCACCGCCCCCACCCCAAAGGCCGTGTTGACACGATAAAGCACAGTCAGTTGGCCCCTGGGGTAGAGCTCGAGGGGCAGGGCGTTGCAGTGGAAGTTAACCACCGCCACCCCCAGGCCCAGCAGCAAAGCAGCCGCAAACACCCCGCCCATCCAGGGGGTCAGGGCCATGCACAACAGGCCCAACCCCTCGGCCAGCAAGGCCAGGGGCAGCCAGGGGTGGCGCCGGCGCAGGCGGCTGCCCAGGAAAATGCCCAGCAAAGCCCCTACAAAAAACAGGTTGAAGTACCAGGCCAGCTCGGGGCCCACGGCAAACTGGGCTTGCCACTGGGGGATGGCCGCCCCCACCGCCGCCCCAATGGCCCCGGTCATAAACAGCCCCAGGGCGCTGCCCCAGGTCAGGCGTGAACGTTGGGCGTTGTCTACCGGGTTCATGGGTGGGCTCACAATTTCTCGGCAAAGCTAAAACCCCCGGCGCGAACCGAGGGCTGCTGGTGACCCCAAGGGGATTCGAACCCCTGCCGCCGCCTTGAAAGGGCGGTGACCTAACCGCTAGTCGATGGGGCCAGGTTGGTTTTATCTCGGGGGTGCTGCCCTGCGCCCAGGTCAGGGCGCAGCAGATAGCAGCTCTTCGAGATAAATCTGGCTGGGGCACGTGGATTCGAACCACGATTGACGGAGCCAGAATCCGTAGTCCTGCCGTTAGACGATGCCCCAACAGGGAGCCTGTTCGAGCAGGCAACGGGTATGGTACAAGATGACCCAGGTTTTGGCAAGTCCTTCACTATAATCATCCCCAGGCCGGGCCTGAGTTGGGGCTTTCCGGCCCGAACCCAGCGTGGGAGGACAATTGGACAAAACCGCACAAAAAATCATCGAGGCCCTGTCCCAGGTGGTCTCGCCCCTGGCAGCCAGCAGCCTGCTCAAACGGGCGCTGGGGGGGCAGTCGCCCGAGGCACTGGAGCCGCAGCGCTGGGCCGAACTGATCGAGGGGCCGTTGCAGCGAGAAATCAGAGAGATCCTGCCGATGAATGGGCTTCTGCCCGAGCTAAAGCAGTTGGCTCAGCAGCTCAAAACCCAAGCCCGCAGCCCCCAGCCAGTGGCAGCTCCTACCCTCGAGGTCACCGATCTGGCCGAGTACATAGACCTGCAAAGCGAGTCCGAGCGCCAGCGCCTGGTGCTGGAACTGGCTCGCAAGGAGGGGGTGCTGGCGGTGGTGCTGGAGTCCAGTTACGGGCGCGAATTGCGCCTGGGAGCTTACAGCGAGGGCCTGGCCGATCTGCTTTCTACCATGCACCGGTTACTTGACCGTAAAGGGAGTTACCGGGTGTTTTACACTGTGTTCAGGGAGGCTCAGCTGGTGCTGCGCCCGTTGGGGCAAGGCTACCTGGCTGTGCTCACGCGCAACGAGGCCAATCTGGGGCAATTGCTATACCGAATGGGCAAGATCGAAGCCCTCCAGGTGGGCGCTGAGCAATAGGAGGTTATGATCATGAAGCGTTGGTTCGCGATAATCGCGCTATTTAGCCTGGCCTGGGCCGCTCCGGCCCTCACCCTGTACGACCAGCTCGCACCCATCTTGGATCAGGTGCGCACGCTACAAAACAGCAACCCTGCACGGGCCCTCGAGCTCCTGGCGCAAGCCGAGGACAACTTCCGCAAAGGGGCCGGTGAATTGCCCCCGGTGCTGCGTGAAGGCATACAGCAGTCCCTGGCCGACGCCCGCCAGGCTTTAGCGCGCCGCAGCAGCGCCGACCTCGAGGCCCGCATCCAGATCATCAAGGCCATCCTGGGCAAGGCCCTGTACGATGGTTACTTCAACGCCCTCGACAAGGGCAACACCGAGGATGCGGGGCGCCTGCTGCCCAAGGTGCTCGCGGCCAGCGGGCTGCCCAACAGCCTGCAGGCCCAGGTACAAACCCTGGCCGCCGCGAACAACCTGGAGGGGGTGCGCCGTTTGTTTGAGCGCACCTATGCCCAGGGCATCGCCAACGCCCTCCAGCGGGCCCAGGCCCAGACCAGTGCGGTGCGGGCCTACCTCGAGGCCACCCGGGCCTATGCCCTCTACCTGATCGTGCAAGACTCGCCCCGCGCCCGCGGGCTCAGCGCCAAAGCCTTTGTGGATGCCCTGGGCAAACTGTCCAGCGGTAACCTGGGTGGTTTCAAGACCGATGTGCAGGGGCTGTTAACCCAGGCACAGAACTTCCTAAGAGCGGCCTCGAGCCCCCAGAGCCAGCGGCGAAGTAACCCCACCACCACCACCCAAACCCCCCCGGCCGCTGGGGGGGTTCGCCTAGAGGCCCCCCGCACCCCCCCGGCCCCCAGGGAAACGGCCCCGGCCATTGCAGTGCAAACCCGCCCGGCCGTCCAGGCGGCCTCTACCCCGGATGCCTACCAGCAATTGCTGGGGGATCTGCGCTTTCTGATCAAAGATAGCCGCCAGCTCGAGCGTGTGGCCGACAGCCTGACAGGGGCCGGCGTTTACAGCATTGACGACTGGAAACGGGCCCTGCTGGAGGTGCGCGGACGCCTGCTGGAAGCCCAGGCCCAGGTTGAAAACGGGCAGACCGACCTCGCCCGCCGCACCCTGGCCCAGGTCAGCGCCCGCTACAGAACAGCCATCGCTCCCCTAATCGAGGCCCTGCGACCCGAGCTGGCCCAACGCACCAACCGGGTGCTCGACCTGGCCGAGAACGCCGTGGGTCTGCGCACCAGCGACTTCACGGTGCTTTCGGGGGAGCTGTTGGAAAACGCCCTGGTTCTGGAGGGCAGGAGCCTAGGGGCTTTCCATAGCCTGCAGATCTGGCTGCTGCAAACCATCCTGGGCATCCCCCGGGCTTTTCTGTTCATCCTGGCCGGACTGCTGGCCTTCTTCCCGCTTTACCTGCTTAAGCTGACCTTCGGCGGGCGCAACGTCTACTGGCGCCTCCTGGGCCTGGCCTTTTTCTTCCTGCTGCTGCCAGCCATGATGGAAGGCCTATCCTACATCGGCTCCATCCTGTCCGACCCGCGCTACGGTCGGCTGCCTTTCCTGGGCGTTCTCACCAACCTGTCCATTCAGCAAAACCTGGTGGCCCAGTTGTTCTGGGGCCTGACGGTGTTCTTGGTGATCATCTTCGCCACCATTGGCCTGCGGGGCATCGCAACCCAGTTCGGTTTGTTGCAAAACCAGCGCACCCCAGTACAGCGCAGCCGCAGCTCCACCTTAGCCCAGACCGCTGCGGGCAGTGCAGCGGGGGCCGCCGCCAGCACCAAGCCGCACCCCGGCCTGACCAGCGAGACCATCGTGGAGTGGGATGAGGAGTTCTGAAAAACCTGCACTGTTCCAGAGTTAAGCCAGCCCCGCAGACCATGTAACGCCATACCCCCAACGCCCAGGCGGTATAATCCACCCGGTTTTTCTATATGAAACTGGGTTTTAGTCCCCTTACCGCTGGTCTCAACTACCGGCAATCCTTCGAGCTGGCCGCCGAGCTGGGCCTGTTTCTGGAAATCGCCTTTGACCAGCACGAGATGGATCCCCGGCTGCCCAAGGCCCGGGAGCTGGCTGAGATGGGCCGGGCCGCCGGGGTGGGGTTTACCGTACACCTGCCTTTTGTGGACTGGAACCTGGTCTCGCTGGTGCCGGAGGTGCGGCGGCTCTCCCTCGAGCGCACCCAGCGGGCCATCGAGTTCGGGGCCCAGATCGGCGCGGCCTGCGGGGTGCTGCACACCGGCCTGGTTCCGCTGCGGCTGCCCGAGGCCGTGAACCACGCCCACCAGCTCGCCCATCAGGCCCTCGAGCAGCTCGAGCTGGCCATACCGGTGGCGCTGGAAAACCTGGGTCTTGAGACAACCGATCTGCTTGAAACCCCCAGCGAACTGCGGAACCTGCTGGAGGCCCACCCCCAGTACGGCTTCTGCCTGGATGTGGGCCACGCGCTTATCCAGCGGGGCCCCACCGGCCCCCAGGAGTACCACCACCTGCTGGGCCACCGCCTGCTGCATCTTCATCTGCACGATAACCGGGGCATCCAAGACGAGCACCTGCCCTGTGGGGAAGGGGCCGTGGACTGGGCCTGGGTGCGGAAGCTGCTGGAAAACTTCGGCGGTACTGCGGCCCTCGAGGTATCGGGCGGCGAGGGGGGTGTGCGCCGGAGCGTGGCCCTGTTACGGGCCAATTCCTAAACTTACTCCAAGCTACAATTTGGGGCACGCAAGCTTTTATTGTTGCAGCCCCTGCTAGGGACATTTGCCCCTCAACGAGTTTTTATGATGGTCTTACCGGGGCGCAGGCCCCTAATTTTCTGGTAGTCTTGAAAGCAGTGCCCAGCCCCCCTGAACGGGCCTGGCCAGGAGGAATCAAGCAATGCCGATTGAGCGAATCGAAGTGTATCTGGATGGCGGCGCCGAACCTGTGCAGGTGCTCACCCAACCCCCTTTCAAAGTCACCTACGACACCCGCTCACTAAGCGATGGGGAACACCTGCTGCGGGTGGTTACCTACTACACCAACGGCGCGCAGGAAGTAAAGGAAGTGCCCTTTAAGGTAGCCAACACCCCGGGGGTGCTGCTGCAGGGCCTCGAGGAGGGTAAGGAGGTCTCGGGCACCCTGGACGTGACCCTGCGGGTGGCCGACCCCGATGTGAAGCCCGGCCGCGAGCGCTTCCCCGGGCTGGGCGCGGCCATCGCCACCGCTGTAATTCTGGGCGGGATCTGGCTCTTCTTTGCCGCAACTGGCGTGACCAACAAAACCCTCGAGGAAGTAGCCAAACCCCCCGCTGCCGCCGAGGCAGGGGCCCATGGGGGCGATCACGGCGGGGCGGTGGCGGCCGTGGACGAAGCCCTTAAAGCCAAAGGCGAGCAGGTTTACAGCGCCAACTGCGCCGGCTGCCACCAGCCCACCGGCAAGGGCCTGCCGGGGGTCTTCCCGGCCCTGGACGGCAGCAAGAACGTGGCCGATAAGGCCTACACCATCAACATTCTGCTCAAAGGCAAGGGGGGCATGCCCTCCTTTGCCCGGCTCTCCGATGAGGAACTGGCCGCAGTTGCCACCTATATCAAGAATAGCTGGAGCAACAAGTTTGGCGGTGTGACGCCCGACGAGTTCAAGGCGGCCCGCTAAACCCTGGAGGGAAGATGTACCGCAACGATACGGTGGTTCCCTACTTCGCCCTGGTCTTCTCAGCGGCGTTGTTTCTGATGGCCTACCTCAACGACCGGATGCGGGTGGTGCACGAGGCCGGGGTGGTGCCCCACCTCACGGTGGGCAACATCGGGCTGATGGCCTTTGCCATGGTGCTGTTCATTTATGGATTTATCGGGCTGTTGAGCAACTGGCTCGAGGGCTCCGAGCTGCGCCCCGGCAAACACGAACCTGAGCCCAGCAGCCTGCCGATGGTGGCCGGGGTGGTGCTCTCGCTTCTACTGGTGATGCTCTCGGGCTTCTTCGTGCGCACTTTGGTGTTCGCCAACAACCCCGAGATTGGCTACTACAACGCCACCACCTTACAGGCCGGGGTGTTTGCCTCGATGATGCTTATCCTGGCCCTGCTCATTGCCATCTACAAAAAATACTTCGTACCAGAAGAAGTTCTGGCTGAGGACGAGAAAAGCGACTTCCCCTGGTAGCACAGGAGTTTGGAGGATTTGACAATGGCCGATCATGAAGCCACTGCCCATCACCACGAGCACCATACCGAAGACCCCCAGGCCCACGCCACCCGCCGGGCCATCCTGCAGGCGGCCATCGGTGTGAGCGCAGGGGCCGCGGTGCTCTCGACCCTGTGGGTGGGTGCGGGTCTGATGCCCCGCGAAGAAAAGATTCCCAGCAAAGAACCGGTGGCAGTGGGTGATGTCCTGGTTTTTGCCACCGGCCCCAAAGCCGAGCAAGAGATTACGCTGGACGACCTGCGGGCTGCTCAACGGGAAAGAATCCCCTTCATCATCGCTTTCCCCAAAAGCCCCGAGAACGTGGTCAAAAAAGACCTGATCACCAACACCATCATGGTCATCCTGGCCGACCCGGCCAAGATGAGCCCGGAGACCCGCCAGCACGCCTCCCCTGAAGGGGTGCTGGCCTACTCGGCGGTCTGCAAACACCTGGGCTGTACGGTGAGCCTGTGGCAGAACGACACCTGGCTCTGCCCCTGCCACGGCGGCCGGTATGACATCTACAACCAGGCCAAGGTGGTGGGGGGCCCCGTGCCGGCCCCCGTTCCCCAACTGCCGGTTAAGGTGGAGGGGGGCAAGGTGGTGGTGGCGGGCGAGTTCCTGGGCAAGCCCGGCGCCGACGTATAGGGAGGGAGTATGTATCAGTGGTTAGATGATCGCTTGAGCATCGGAAAGCTATACGCCAAGGCTTTCCGCAAGGCCTTCCCGGTGCACCACTCGTTTTTCCTGGGCGAGATCACCCTGTTTTCCTTTGTCACCCTGGTGCTCACCGGCATTTTCCTGACCCTCAACTACGAACCCTCTATCCGCCCGGTCTCGGGCTCGCTCTCGGGCGGGCAGGAAGTGCCGGCGGCCTACTACTCGATTCTCTACATCGACTCGCTGCCCTTTGGGGCGGTGATCCGCTCGCTGCACCACTGGGCCGCCCACATCATGATCGCCGCCGCCTTCCTGCACATGCTGCGCATCCACCTCACCGGGGCCTACAAAAACCCCCGCGAGCTGAACTGGATTGTGGGGGTGTTTTTGCTGGTGCTCGCCATCATCACGGCTTTCACCGGCTACGCCCTGCCCTTCGACAACTACGCCCTCACCGCCACCAAGATCGGCTACGAGATTGGCGCGGCGGCCCCCTGGGTGGGCAAGCTGCTCTCGGATATCCTCTTTGCTGGTGAGCTTTCGCCCACCAACACCCAGACCATCCCCCGGCTCTTCCCCATCCACGTGCTCTGGCTGCCGCTGGCCCTGATCGCCCTGATTGGCGCGCACCTGACCATCATGATCAAGCAGAAGCACACCCAGCCCAAGTACGCCGAAAAGGTGGCACCGGGCAAGATCGTGGGCGTGCCGCTCTTCCCGCAGCAGGCCGCGATGATGGGCATTCTGTTTCTGGTCTACATCGCCGTGACCACCTTCATCGCCGGGGCTTTCCTGGCCCACCCGGTGCAGGCCTTTGGCCCCCCCACCGCCAACACCCCAGCGGTCAAGCCCGACTGGTACTTCATGTGGATCTACGGGATTCTGCAGATCATCCCGGCCAACTGGCGCTTTGAGTTCCTGGGGGCCACCTTTGGCCCGCAGTTCTGGGGCGGTATCCTGGTGCCCACGGTTATCATCCTGGGGGCCCTGGCCATTCCCTTCCTGGACTACTCCAAAGAGAAACAGCGCTACCTCGAGCTCCCCAGCCAGCACCCCTTCCGCACCAGCTTTGTGGTGGGGATGCTGATGTTCTACATCATGAGCACCCTGGCCGGCTACAAGGTGGATCTGGGCCTCTCCAACGGGCTGCTGTGGGTACTGGTCTTTATCGTGCCCATCGTTACCGGGGTGGTCTGCTACATCATCATGAAGGCCATCTACGGCAAGGACTGGAACCGGGAGCCCGAGATTAAGCTGACTGGCAAAGGCTCTGCTGCCGACGATTAAGGCTTGTTCCGTCCCAAGGCGCTCCCCTGTGGAGCGCTTTTTTTGGTTCCGCTGCATAATAAAGCATGCCCAGGCCGTACATCCTCCTGTGGGGCGTGCCCGGTGCGGCCCACCGGGAATTAGAAAACCTGAGGGCTGTGTCCTGCGGCGACTACTGGTGGCTATACCCCCCGCTCGAGCCCGACCTGGAGCATCTGTGCCAGCAGCAGGCGGGTTTTGCGGAGCGTGCAGCCCAGCTCTCCGAAAAGCTCCACTGCACCGCCCTGGCGGTGATGAACCTCGAGGACAGCGCCCTGCTGCTCTGGGCCTACCACCGGGGCCGGCTGGTTTTTCAGTACGACTCCAACCCCATGTACCTGGGCTGTCCGGTGTGTTCGTACAGCAGCGAGACGGTGGGGGCCTTTGTGCACGGGCTGGACGGGTTGTGCCGCCTGCGGGGCCTGCCCCACCGCCAGCAGGCCCTGCGCGCCTGGCTGGTGCGGCGCCGGGGGCTGGGGTTTATGAGCGAGCGTGAGCGGCTGGAAAAAATTCTGGCCCTGCTCGAGCTGCCGACCTCGAGTGCATACACATCCCAATAGAGACCCACCCCAGCGCATGGCTAATCATCCCCGCGCTCGTCGTGGCGTGCCGGGTCTACCCGAGTGCGGCCCGCTTCTCGCTGTTCGCTCGGGCCGCATTTTTCCATTTGAATAAATATGCACTTGCGAAATATGGCACTATGTTCTCCAGGATTCGTTTGTCGGTGCTTTGCCGTAACAAAAAATACGGTTTTTGCCTCAATTGTGCGTAATCCTTCATCGGGCTTTGGGGCCTCGAGCTAAACTAAATCCACCCCGCCAAGGGGAAACCAAGCCAGAAAGGAGGTTGATCGAACACCGCAAGGAACTTCCCATTGCTGGTTAGACCTTGATTACAAGCAATACGACGAACTGCCACCACACGGTATGCCACCGTGCGATGGAGCGACTAAGTCGGCAGGGTGATGCCCGAGCATCCAGAACAATTCTCGGGAGAAAGGTTTGCAGAAGTGTAAAAAGGTAGATTCGCATGAAAACGCTCGTCATAGGCGCCGGAGCCGCCGGCCTGGCCGCGGCCCAAGACCTACAGAAAGCTAAACATCAGGTTACTGTTCTTGAAGCCCAACACCGCGTCGGAGGACGCATCCGCACCGATAGAAGTTTTGCTGCTGTACCTATCGAGCTGGGCGCGGAATTCATCCACAGCAGCCAGGTTCCCACCTATCCCCTTCCCGCACAGTTTGGCCTGCGCACCCGCTACTTCAACCAGCAGGACGACACCCTGGTACGCCTGCCGGATGGCAGCCTGCGCACCATTGCCGAGGTCGGCTGCGAGGAACTGGGATACAACAACATTCGGCTGGTGGACTGGCCCCAGGCCATCGGCGAGGAGTCGCTGGCCGCGTACCTCCAGCGCAACCGGCTCGAGGGCCAAAAAATCCCCTACAAGCTGCAAGAGTACATCTCCGACTTCGATGCTCCAGAAACCCTCAGCGCGCAAGCCGCGCTGGAGTTTCTGTGCGACAAGTCCGCCGAGGAGGGGGATTACCGCATCCTCGAGGGCTACGATTAACTAGCGATAAAACTTGCGACCTCACTGGACATCCGGCTGGGGGCCGTGGTGGAGACGCTCGAGTGGGGCCCTTTTGGCGTCAAGGCCCTCACCACCGACGGGCGGATCTTCCTGGCCGACCAGGCCGTGATCGCCGTGCCGCTGGGCGTGCTGAAAGCCGGCAAGATTCGTTTTGTGCCCGAGCTGCCCGAGGCCAAGCAAGAAGCGCTGCACCGCTTAGGCCTCACCGATGCGGTTAAGCTCTTCTTTTTGTTCGATGGGCCGGTCTTCCCGCCCGGCATTGTGGAGCTCTACGTGCCCGGCCACAGCCCCGACGAGTGGTGGAGCAGCGCTGCTGGCCACGGCGTAAACTTCGAGATTCTGACCGCCCTGGCCACCGGCCCCAAAGCCCGTGAGCTCCTAGCCCTGCCCGAGGAAGAGGCCCTGCAAAGCGCCCTGCAAACCCTGCGCCAGGCCTTAGGCCGCCCCGACCTCACCCCCCGCCGGGCCCGGCTGGCCCACTGGCAGGACGACCCCTACACCCTGGGGGCCTACTCCAAGGCCAGCGTGGGGGCCTCCCAGGCCCGCCGCATCCTGGCCCAGCCGGTGGGCAACCGGCTCTTCTTTGCCGGCGAGCACACCGCCTCCAACGCCTGGGCCGCCACCGTGCACGGGGCCTATGCCAGCGGACGGCGGGCCGCCCGCGAAGTCCTGCAAGCCCGCGCGCTCACCTATTCGATCCCCCGCTCCGAAACCCTGCGACCCGCCCTGCCCTTGGGGGCATGACGGGGCATTGGCCAGAGACACCGCAGACTGCCCAGTACGGCGAAAAACCGCCGTGCTGGGCATTTACTGTGGACTGGGGTATTGCCGCGTTGAAAGGAGGAACGCGGCAGCGAAGCCAAAAAAGGTCCACCACCGCTTGCTCATGGAAGCACCTCGAGCCCAACCGCCAGCCTGAAGCCCTGGGTGTTATACGCATTTCGGTAGTATCGTTCACTTTGACAAGCCTAAACAATACTACCGAAATGCTTTTCTACTCCCTTCGGTCGGCTTGAATCCTTCACCTATGACTGCGTCCAAAGCTGAAGGATTCAAGCGGAAACGGTATCATCCACCGAAAATCACGGCAAGATTTGATACGAGGGCTTTACGAAGAAGCTGTAAAAGAGCGAGAGTAGAAAATACAGCACACCCAGCGCCAGGTAATTCCAGTGGACGAAACCTGTGAGTTCGGGACGCCGTGCAATTAGCTTGCGGTTGACTCCAAAAATGGCCTGTAGCCCCATCGCTAGCGCAAACAAGAACCAGAGAAACTCCGGGCTCGAGACCCATGCGCCAAGCGACAGACTTCCGGAAGTGACACCCACGCTCGCCTTGACCGCCATCATGCTAGCCCCGGCAAAGAATGCTACTCGACCGAAAAACTCGAGGGTGTGCTGCCGAACCGCGTTCATTGTAATCACCTATTTTGGGTTAGTATACACATCCATGTCTTATCATCTGATTCGCCCAGTAATTATAGCTGCTTAACGCAAGCGAATAACTTACTACTGCAATCAAACACGCAGGGGTCCAAAATGTAAAAGGATTGCATGTTGCATAAAGTGCGTACGTCGCTGCTACAAGGGCTGCAGTAGCAGCTACATAGTTTGCAATGATTTCTGAACAATTGGCCTGCGAATAATGCAAGCTGTCTCGCTCAAGCGATTGAAGTTCTAACAGGTCGCCTAGGGTTTGGGTGCTCCCTACTCTGTTGATGCCCCAAATAACCTTTTGAAAGACAGGACGACCCTGTGATGGATCAACAGTACCGTTTACAACTAGATGAGTCTTGAGGTCTGAAAATGCTAATGCTATAAGCTCTTTTTCCCGTTCACGGGAAAGACGGGATAACAGTACACTCGTGACCCTATTCTGCTCAAAAGTTACGACCACTAGCTCAAGGGTTTCCTCACTAATGTAAATGGGGACTTGAACAACTAAACTATCGTTGGAGTCAGCACTCTGAGTGGCCTTCGTCCAATCTAGTCCCTTCCCCTCATTTTTGGCCAGTAAAATCAAGGTTTGAACCTCAGGATCAGCTTCTATTTGCGCCCGGATTTCGGGGGTTACAACGGTTGGGTTTGGCTTTGTTTCCACCACCCTGGGCGTGCTCGAGCACCCCGCCAATACCAGCAACGCCACCATCAGCCAAGCCAGCGCCTTGCGATTGTGTAGCATAATGCCCCCTTTGGAATGTTTTTTTGCAATTTAGACCAACCCCCCAATGTGTAGTGCGCGTTACATTTCGTACTTAATCCACCACACCCCCACCAACAAGCCCGCCACCTCCCCTATCTCCACCAGCGCCCCGTACACATCGCCGGAAAGCCCACCCCCCAGCCTTCTGGCAGCCCAGGAGGCCAGCAGTAGCATCGCCGCAACCACGGCCAGCGCAACCCAGGGGAAGAAGTAGATGGCTGGCAGGGCAAACAGCAAGGCCGGGAAGATTCGCCCCTCACGGCTGCGGACCCCCAGGCCCTCCTTGCGGGCCGCCGGAAAGAGGTTCATGGGCAGGAGCAAAGCAAAGCGCACCAGGGCGGGCAGGCACAAAAGCAGCCAGGGCGAGGGGCTCGAGGCCAGCAACTGCCACTTCAGGAGCAGCACCACAAACCCCACCCCAAAGGCAAAGCTGCCCATGTGCACATCGCCCAGGATGCGCAGGCGCTCGGCGGGGGGCTTCATGGAGAGCAGGGCGTCGGCGGAGTCCAGCAGGCCGTCCAGGTGGAGCATGCCGGTGCAGGCCAGCCAGGCCGCCAGCAGGAGGGCCCCTTGCAGACCGTCGGGCAGGGCAGCGGTCAGCCACGCCACCAGCGCCAGCACCCCGCCAATCAGGTAGCCCGCCAGGGGGTAGAAAGCCGAGGCGGCCTTCATTTCGCCGTCTTTGACCTCGCCCAGGTTGGGCACGGGAAACGTGGTTAGAAAGCCTACAGCCAGCCAGAAAGGGCGCACCTTAAGGTTGTACCAGAACCGCCCCAAAACGCGCCTCGAACTCTTCTTTGGTTTTGATGGGACGGCCCTCGAGCCGCAGTTGCACGGTCTGGGCCTGAATCTCTTTAGGGTAAGGACAGTGGCGGCACCTGGAGCCGCAACAGTAGCCGCGCCGCCGGTGGTAGTCTGCGGTGAAAACGTAGAGACCATTTTCGATGTAGTAATCCACGTTTTCTTTGAGCTCTGCTCTGGCCATCTTTGCTTCCTTGCAAATATCCTACTTTGTTCTCTGGATTGAATATCAATCTGGCTTGGGATTACAGTCCAGCCTCACCCGCATGCTCATCTGGTCTGTTACCGGCTTTCTACAATCCCCCAGTCTGCGACACCCCGGCCTGGGCAAAGGTAGCCATGCCTGCCATTACCGAGGCCGCCGCCCGCAGGATGGGAAAGCTCAAAACCGCCCCGGTGCCCTCGCCCAGGCGCATATCCAGCTCGAGGACGGGCCTGAGCCCTAGGGCCTCTAGCTGCCTGCTGTGCCCCGGCTCCAGCGAGCGGTGTCCAGCAAAGAGGTAATCGCGCACGTTCGGATTGATCCGACAAGCCAGCAGCGCCCCTGCCGTCACCGGGAAGCCGTCGGTCACCAGGGGCAGGCCGGCCTCGGCCCCGGCCAGAAACACCCCCGCTACCGCCGCGATTTCCAGCCCCCCCAGCTCGGCCAGTACCTCGAGCGGCCCGGCTTTAGTAAGCTCACCCAAACGAGCCTGGGCCCGGCGCAGCGCCGTAGCCACAACCTGCACCTTGTTTTGGTAGCGGGCCGCATCCACCCCGGTACCGCGCCCGGTCACCGCCCTGGCCTCCAGGCCCAGCAAAGCCGCCGTGAGGGCTGCCGCGGCGGTGGTATTGCCGATGCCCATATCGCCGGCGGCCAGAATGGTAGCGCCCTCGGCGATGGCCCGGCGGGCGGCCTCGGCCCCGACCTGGATGGCCTGCTCGGCTTCGGCGCGGGTCATGGCGGCCTCCCGGGCGATGTTGCCGGTGCCCGAGCGCACCCGCTCCGGCGACGGAGTGGGGGAGTTGATACCCACGTCGAGCACGTAAACCTGGGCGTCGGCGGCTCGGGCAATTTGATTAATGGCCGCGCCCCCCGCCCGAAAGTTCAGCAGCATCTGGGCGGTCACCTCGGATGGGTAGGCCGAGACGCCCTCGGCGGTCACGCCATGGTCGGCGGCGCAGACGATCACGGCGCCCTTGCCCAGCGTGGGGCGCAGGGTCTGCTGGATGGCGGCCAGGCGAACCCCCAGTTCCTCCAGATACCCCAGGGAGCCGGGCGGCTTGGTGAGCTGATCCTGGTGGGCGCGGGCCTGGGCCAGCCATTCTTGAGCAATGGGTTGGATCTTGAAGTGAAGCATAGCAACTATTTGATTTGTAGCGGGATACCGGCCACCAGCAGGTAGACCCGGTGGGCCTCCTGGGCGACACGGGCGTTGGCCGCCCCCAGCAGATCGCGGTAGCGCCGAGCCAGGGGGTTCTCGGGCACGATGCCCAGGCCCACCTCGTTGGTGACCACCAGCAGGGTCTTGTCGCTCTGGGCCCAAACCGCCAACAGGCGCTCGAGCGCGGGCAGCACCTCGAGCCCGGCCAGCATCAGGTTGGAGACCCACAAGGTCAGGCAGTCCAGCAGCACCACCCCATGCCGGGCCTGCTGCAGGGCCTGGGGCACCTCGAGCGGGGCTTCCAGGGTTTCCCAGGCGGGGGGGCGCTCGGCCCGGTGCTTGGCGATGCGCTGGCGCATCTCCCCGTCCAGCGGCTCCGCTGTAGCGATAAAGCTCACCTGCGCCTGCCCCAGGGCCTGGGCCTGGGCCTGGGCAAAGCGGCTCTTGCCGGCCCTGGCCCCCCCCGTGATAAGCACCAGATGCTTCTGCATAGGGCCTCAACCCCCGTTCTCGGGCGCCCGCACAAAGAGCACCCGCTTGTGCGCCCAGTCCAGCCCCACCACCGCGCAGGGCGGCAGGAAGCGGTCTTGATCCAGCTCCCGCAGCACCATGCGCAGCACCCCCCCGTGGGTGAAGACCAGGTGGCGGCCCGCCGGCAGGCGGTCGAAGAAGCCGTACACCCGACGGCGCAACTGGGCGGTGGACTCCCCCCCGGGCGCCTGGAAGCCATCAAAGGCCAGGAGCGCCGCTTTGTACGCCTCGGGCAGCTCGGCCCACCGCAGGCCCTCAAGCTGGCCGAACTCGAGCTCACGCAGCGCCGCCGAGACTTCCTGGGGTTCGCCGTAGGCCAGCCGGGCGGTCTGGATGGCCCGTTGCAGGTCGGAGGCCACCACCCGCTCGAAGCGTTCGGCGGCCAGCCAGCTCGACAGCGCCCGGGCCTGCTGCTCCCCCAAAGCCGTGAGCGGCACATCGCTCCAGCCGGTAAGCCGGCCCTCCCGGTTCCAGGTGGTCTCCCCGTGGCGCACCAGCCAAAGCTCGCCCACCCCTCACCTCCGCACTGCCTCGGCGGGCGCGGGCGCTGGCCAGGCCCCGGGGTGCAGAATCCCGGCCAGAATCTCCACCCCCTGCACCACCTGGGGGGTCAGGGCGCAAAAATAGGCCGAGTCCAGGGCCCAGCACTCCACCCCGGACAGGGGGTTTGCCCAGCCCGCCAGATCCCGCAAAGCTGCTTCCAGCCCGTAGCCGCAAAAGGAAAACAGCACCACCTCGGGCTGCAAAGCGGCTATTTCCTCCCAGGTGGTGCGGAAGCTGGGCGCCTCGGGGCTGGCCCCCAAGGGTGCGCCCCCGGCGGCCTCGACCAGGTCGGGCACCCAGTGGCCGCCTAAAAAGGGGGGCTCGAGCCACTCCACAAAGGCCACGCGGGGCCGCTTTCGCCCAGCCACAGCCCGCCGCACCCGCTCGAGCCGGCCCTGTAGCTCCTCAATCCCTGCCTCTGCCGAGACCCCGGTGGCTGCTGCCACCGCCCGCAGATCGTCCCACAGATGGGCCAGCCGGGTGCCCTGCAGGCTGAGGGTGGGCACCCCAAAGGATAGGCAGTCCACCGCCTGGCGCAGCTCGCTGGGCCCCACCGCACACACCTCGCAAACCCCCTGGGTCAGGATCAGATCGGGCTTCAGAGACTGGAGCACCTCCGTGCGCACCCGGTACAGGCTCTGGCCGGCCTGGGCGGCCTGACGCACCCGCTGATCTATCTCGGCTTGCGAAAGTCCTTTGGGTAGGATGCTCTCGGTCAGCACGGGCTTGTCTGCCACGGCGCAACAGTGCGAGACCCCCACCGGCTCCACCCCCAAAAAGCGCAGAATCTCGGTGGCCGCAGGCACCAGGCTGGCTACCCGCATCCGCTCCCCCCTTCCACCCAGGCATACAGCGGGGTTTCTACAAACTCCGGTGGCCCCTCCAGATACAGCCGGAGCCCTGGCAGCAACAGGTTGGCACCTTCCTGCTCGAAGTCCAGCGGATCCCCCGGCAGGGTGTACAGCAGGGTCTCGCCAGGGGCAACCCCCAGCCGCATCAGCCGGGCCCGCGCAGGGCGGACACAGCGGATGCGGGCCTCCTGCGCCACGGCTATATAGCGCGCCAGGCAGGGGCCGTCCTGGGTCATCAGACGGCGCACCTCTCCCAGGTCGAGCAAAAGCAGCTTCTCGGTTACTTTCAGGCTGGCCTGCATCTACTCCTCCAACAGCACCACCGGTCGGTCTTTCACCCGGTGCACCTGCACCCCTGGCCCGTACACCCTGCGCAGCAAGGGCTGGTTGAGCACCTCGGCGGGATGGCCCAGGGCCAGCAGGCTGCCTTCCAGCAAGAAAGCCACCCGGTCGGCCCTAGCGGCCAGGTTGGGGTCGTGCAGCACCGTAAGGATGCCCAAGCCCAGAGAACGCAGACCGGCCAGCAGGCCCAAAAACTCGGCCTGGTGATGCAGGTCGAGGTGGTTGGTGGGCTCGTCCAGGAGTAAAAACCTGGGCTGTGCGGCCAGCGCTCGGGCCAGGAGTACCCGTTGGCGCTCACCGCCGGAAAGGGTGGGGAGCCGCCGGTGACGGAAGGCCGCCACCTGGGTCTGGGTCAAGGCCCACTCGAGCGCCTCCAGATCGGCCTTACCCAGCCGGCCCAGAAGCCCCAGGTGCGGGGTGCGGCCCAGGGCCACCACCTCCTCTACCGTAAGATCCTCGGGGTAGCCGCCGTTTTGCGGCAGAAAGGCAATCGCCTGCCCTCGAGCCCAGCTCGAGTAGGATCCCAGGGGCCGACCCTCCAGGTACACCGCCCCCTCGGTGGGCTTCACCAGCCCTGCCAGCAAGCGCAGCAGGGTAGACTTCCCCGAGCCGTTGGGCCCCAGCAAAGCCAGCCACTCCCCCGGCTCCAGGTGCAGGCTAAGACCCTCGAGCACCCTTTTATGCCGGTACGAAAAGCCCAGGTTATGGGCCGCCAGCCCCCTTGGAATTGCCACACCATCGGAATGGGGAAGCCTAGCCATACCGCCTCCGCTCCCGCCACAGCAGGTACAAAAAGAAAGGCCCCCCCAGCAGCGTGGTCACGATGCCCACCGGCAGCTCCGCCGGGGCCACCAGCACCCGCGCCCCCAGGTCGGCCCAGAGCAGCAGCACCGCCCCCCCCAGGGCCGAGGCCGGTAGCAGGTAGCGGTAGTCACCCCCCAAGAGCCGCCGGAGCACGTGCGGGGCTACCAGGCCCACAAAGCCGATGATGCCCGCCTGGGCCACCGCCGCAGCGGTCAGCAGGGTACAGACCCCAATCAGAAGTAGCTTGAGGCCCTCCAAGGGCAGACCCAGGCTGCGGGCGGTCTCCTCGCCTAGGGTGAGGGCGTTGAGGGTGCGTCCCAGCAGCAAAAAAACCGGCAAGGTGAGGAGCAGATAGCCAGCCAGCGACCCCACCCCCTGCCAGCTTATGAAGGCCAGGTTGCCCAGCGTATAGGCGAACACCGCCCGCACCCGGTCGGCGTCCTGCAGCATCAGGTAGCTGGTCAGGCCCACCAGTATGCTCCCCACCACCACCCCGGCCAGAATCAGGTCGTGGGTGCGGCTGGCCCCCCCGGAGAGCAGCAACACCAGCAGCACCGCCCCCACCGCACCCAGAAAACCAAACCAGGTGGCCGAGGAAGGCAGAAAGCCAAAGATGGCGTGTTGCGCAAATGCACCGCTCAAGCCACCGGCCAGGCTCACTGCCAGTGTGACCCCAAAGGCCGCCCCCGCCGCCGAACCCATCAGGTAGGGGTCGGCCAAAGGGTTACGGAACAGGCCCTGGAAAGCCGCCCCCGAGAGGCCCAGCGCGGCCCCCACCAGGATGGCCCCCAGCACCCTGGGCAGGCGCAGCTCGGTGATGATGGGGTTGTCTTGCCAGCCCAGCAGGGCCCGCAGCACCTCCTGGGCTGGTATCTGCACCGCCCCATACCAGAGCCCCAGCAGCCCACCCAGCCCCAGCAACACCAGCAGGGCAGCAAAAGCCGACAGCCGCGGGAGAAGCCCCGCCGCCACCCGGCGCTTAGGTGTGGTGAGGGCTGGGGTGTGCACCGTACCTCCTAGCGGCGCAGTTCTGGGTGGAAGCAGCCCACCAGCAGTTGCAGACCCTGGGCCACCCGCGGGCCGGGGCGCGAAAGCAGGTTATCCTGCTGACCGGTAAAGGTGCAGATGCGCTGGTTGCGGATGGCCGCCACCCCTGCCCAGCCAGGCCGCTTGGGTAGGTCGGCGGCCCCTGGATGGGTCAGCACGATAACGGCGGGGTTCTTCTGCACCACCAGCTCGGGGCTGATCTGAGGGAAGAGCCCCAGCTCCCTGGGGACGATGTTCTGGCCGCGGGCCTTGGTAATCAGCACGCCGATGAAGGACTCGGGCCCCACCGTGTAGGGCGTGGGGTCAATCTCGTAGTAGACCGTGGGGCGCTGGGCGGCCTTGGCGGCGCGGCTCTCCACCGCGTACACCTCACGTTGAATTTGCGCGACCAGCCGCTCGGCCTGGGCCTCCAGGCCCAGCACCCGGCCCAGCAGGCGGGTGGTGCGGAAGATGTCGTCGTAGGTCTCGGGCTTGACGGCAAAGCTGGCGACCCCGGCCCGCTCGAGCCCCTCGTGCAGCTTGCCGTAGACTGAGACGATCACCAGGTCGGGCTTGAGGGCCAGGATGGCCTCGAGGTTGGGGTTATACAGCCCCCCCACCTTGGGCAGCCGCTTGACCTGCTCGGGAAAATCGGAGTAGTCGTCCACCCCCACCAGCCGCCCACAGGCATTCAGGGCGCACACCGTCTCGGTGACCGAGGGCAGCAGGGCCACAATGCGTTGGGGCGCGGCTTTGAGGGTTATGCTGCGGCCCAGGTCGTCGGTCAGGGTACGCGGGAACGGCTGGGCCAGGCCAGGGGCCAGTAGCGCAAAGCTTAAAGCCAGAAGCAAAAGCCAGAAAGATCTCTTCATCGCGTCCCTCCCCAACCCGGTCTCGCTATTAGGCGTAAAAAAACGCCCTCGGGAGTGAGGACGCCAAACAGGTTCCCCGAAACTCCCCCTTCTTGCGAGAGGTGCCTTCCGTATCGGAGTAAGAAGGCGTTTTGGCAGGTATTCGGACTTCGGGCGATCAATGCACCGTTACCGCTGCGCGACAGTGCCGGACTTTCACCGGACTTCCCCACTTTAAGCCAGGGCTACGCGCCCAGGCACCAAAACTTGACCGGGTTGTCTGGCCCTAGCGGGCCTTGGCTTCAGGCTACACCCCCAAGACCCACCCGACAAGCGTCTACCAGGTGGGCCAGGCGGGGGCGGCCTCGAGGCCCAAGCCCTGAAGGGACTTATAAAGTTTCTCCCACGATTCCTGCTTCACCGGGGTAAACCCATGAGCCAGAATGCTGTTGTGACGCGCTTGGAGCAGGTTCCCTAGCTCGCCCAGGTAGGCCGCGTAGAGCCGCTGGGGTAGGGTCTGGGACTGCCCCAATACCCCATCTATGGTAGCCGCCAGGGACAGCCGATCCTTGAGGCCGGTGGCCCTCTGAATCTGTTGAGCAAGGTGCTGGGCTGCCTGCGGATAGCTTTTGGGGTCGCTCAGCACAATCTGGTGCCGCTCGTACAGGTCGGCCTCAGCGGCCAGCTCCACCGCCCGGTACAGCCGGGCCAACGCGTCGTCGTGGCGGCCCCTGGAAGCCCGGCGCTGGGCGTTGGCTAAAAGGTCGGCCAGCAGGGCAAAGGTGGGCTTGCCCTCCCGATCCAGGATGGCCCGCAGCCGGGCTTGGGCCTGCTGCAATTCCTGCAACACCCGCACCTTGCCCCCGTGCCCCCAGGCTTCGGCAATGGTAAGGGTGGGCTCGAGGTGTCTCTCCAGCTTCTGCCAGGCCGCCTTGTGGTAAAACAAGTCCCACTCCAGCATGCCTTCGGTAATCCCCTTCAGGTGCTCGTAAAAGCGCTTCTCGGAGGGGGTCAGGGGCCGGGCCAGCAGTGCGTCCAGAAACGCCTGTGCGGCCTGGTAGTCGCACTGGTTCCAGGCCCGCCGGAAACCCTCCCACTCGCGCAGGCCGTAGCGGTAGGTGGGGTCTTCCAGCAGCCGCAGCCGCTCGCTGCCGCTTTTTACCCGCCCCTGACCGTCGCGGGCCTGGCCGCCCACGTAGCTAAAGGTAACGCCCTGCCCGGTAAGGGCCAGCACCAGCCCCGCCGACATGGTTTTGGTGCCCCCGGTAATATCGGCCACAATGGCCCGCGCCTCCCACTCGAGGGCCTTTTGCAGTGCCAAGCGCCCCTTGCGAAACACCTCGCCCAGGTCTTCGGGGTCGTCGAGCAGCAGGGTGTGAAAGCGCAGCGCTTCCCCATAGCGTTGGATAAGCTCTGCCGACACCACCTGCGAATCCTGGCTGGCTATAAAAATCACCCCCTGCGGGGTGTGCTCGGTCAGGGCAAACTCGAGGGGCTCCAGGGTCTGCCCCACCCCCAGTATCAAAACTGTGTTTAGTTGCTCCTGCACGCCCCCAATCTATCAAACTTCACGCGGCCTTTGCGTGGCATTTGTTTACAACCCTGGGATGGCTATGCCACCCCCCCACCTGCGACAAGCGATGGTCAACTACCACTGCCAACCCCACCAGGCCCGGAAACTTTTACTTAAACCCGATTTGGGCAAAATCAGCACGCTGCAGATTTGACTAAAGGCCATAGGGATCCAGCTTTTTTAGGAGCCAAGTTACGCTTACAACCGGGATGTTATGGACTTTTTTGAGCGACAGCAAGTCGCTCTTGTCCCCTGTGACCAAGTAGTCGGCTTTGGCGGCCAGCAACGTCCCGATGATCGCATCATCATCGGGGTCGGGCGAAAGGTGCACCCGCTCGGGCGTAACCACCTACGAGGCTTGTTTGAACTGCCGTATAAACCGACCGATAAGCACTTTGTTTTTAACTTTGGGAAACTTTTTTTGAATTACCCGCTTGAATTCTTCGATTTGGTCTTGGGAGGTCACATTTTCAAAGCGCTTTCCCTCTAGCCCCAGATCAACCACCAGATGATGTGCTCTACCACGGGTCAGGATGGCCGCTATCAAAACATTGGTGTCCAAAACAACTTTCAACTTTTCTCCAGCGTTCGGAATACTTCTTCTTCGGTAAGCCCGCTGGTAGCACTGATTCTCCTCGCCAGCTCTGCAGCCTCCAAAGCGGCTTTTTTGCGCTTGGCTTCCTCTCTAAGAATTTCCCGTAGCCGTTTGTACCAGCCTGGGCCATAAGCTTCTTTGAAGCGCTCGAGTTCCTTTTCTAAAGTAGTGGGCAGAACCATAATCTCATGATAGCTCACCCCTGTTAGCCCCGCCACAGCGCCGCCTGGCCCAGTCGAGTTTCAATCCCCTTACGGGGCTTTTTGTTTGCAACAGCATACCCCGTTAAACACCGTGCTGTACAGGGGTGCTGGAGGGGGTATTTATGAGAAACTGGAGTTATCCACAGCCCCCCTGTGGATAACTGGGGTAAAAAGTGCGTTTTTTGCGATGAGGGCTTACTTTCCCACACTTTTAGATTTTTTGTGGTGTGGGTTTGCCTTATTCATCGCAAAAGCTGGCTTTCAAAGTGCGCTGTCGAAATGCTCGACAAAGGCATTATAGCATTTTGCGCAAAACATAATGGGTTATTTGGTGAAAGTGTTTCCGTGCTGTGCTGGACTGGCTTCGGGTTGGGTTTTGTGTGGGGTGGGGTGCGATCGCGCAGGCATTTTTGGCGGGTGGGGCGGGGTTTACGCTCGTTGTAAC
>Ga0209721_1000405_pt1 | contig 39866 bp, 31 predicted proteins | sample TshhotsprinmetaG_FD_184139 | JGI IMG/M metagenome (GOLD analysis project Ga0209721, IMG submission 184139) | Hot spring microbial communities from South Africa to study Microbial Dark Matter (Phase II) - Tshipise hot spring metaG (SPAdes)... | ecosystem: Environmental > Aquatic > Thermal springs...
GCGATAAAGGTTTCCCGAGACTGGTTGGGCAACCTCGAGAAGTCCTTTGAGAGCAACTCTGTTTACACAAATCTTACCATTGGCAATGTAAGTGACGGCTTTCCAATCTTGCGGACTTAGGAATCGCATATGTTCCGCAATAACCTGCCTTTCTTCTCCCTGAATCTCTGGATCTATGTTTGCTTGAATCTGCTGCTCTAACGTGTTTGTATTGCTGCATGCAGATAGAAAAGCGGTAAAAATGGTGGCTATGAGTAAGTTGCTCTTTTGCATACCACTGACTCCAGAAACTTTGGTATTTTTAGGAGCAAGTTTTTTAAAACTGTTGTTGTTTAGGTTAAGGTGCAATGAGCTACTCTTAAATCCATCTTAATGTTTCAAGCAATCTAAGAGTGGAGGTCTGCGCCAGGTTGTAGAGGTGGATAACACCCGATGCAACGCTAAACATCAGACAACAGCACCTCTGGTACCAAGCTTGTTTTATTTACTGGGTCAGCAGGATTTCCGGGAGGCTGTGCGGGGAGGGCTGCAAGCGGTCAGGCTGGCCCTGAAGAACCGTCGGCTGCTGGGAGGCGAGTACGGGATGTGGGCGGGCTGATTTTTTGTGTTCGATTACTCCACCAGATTTGCGTCAATCATGCGCATGTAGGAGAAAAACAGCGTGATTTGGTCGCCGAAATCGCGCACAAAGGCATGAATGGACTCGGGGGTGACCCCTTCGAGTCGAAGGTCGCTTTCTATGACCGGGTCGTTGTCGGCATCGAGATAGGACTTAGAGAAACGGTAACGGCGGTTCCAGTTGAGAAGGTGCCGTGGTTCTACACGATCGAAACCGGAGAACCCAGCCCGCAGTTGCAGGCTGGTCACATGCGGCTCGCCATAGGTAATGAGGTGGCACCGCAGGCCGTTGGAGAACTCCAGGCGGAACAGATCTTCCTTGACCTGTTCAGCATTGATGCCCAACTGATCGAGTAGAATACGCACTTCTTCGGTGGTGACTTCGCGCAGTATAGTATCCATTGTTCTAAAGATATACCCAAAATCCCATTTTGACCGTGAAGGCCAAGCAGCGAACGCACAAAGCGGTACCCACGAGAGCTTGCTCTCAATACGCCTCTGGTTGTGTGGTGGAACTCTCTACCGGAGGACGACTTCTTTGTAAAGAATTCGATGGATGAGGAATGAGAGCAGGGGCTTCACGGTCTGTTTCTTGCTTTTTTTTGGCGGAGGAGGAGGGATTCGAACCCTCGATAGGGGGAACCCCCTATACCGGTTTTCGAGACCGGCCCGTTCAACCACTCCGGCACCCCTCCGCGCTTGTCAGGCTTGCTCTGTCCGGGTCCGCAAAGCCGAATTGAGACTTTAGCACAACTCGCAAAGAATGTCACGGGTTCCGGAGTCTACATGCGCAAATGAACCCGACTGGCCAACTTATCGTAGTAGCATCAAATCATGCTTCGTGAGCGCTTATGTCTTGTCTGTCTTGTTGCCCTGATGCCATAGGGTTGGGTTATGTCGGTTTCATCTAACGAGTCCTATGCACTGGACTTTCAGCCATGGGTTGCATCACTTGGCACGCTGTCTCGGGCCGAGGTGAGCGACCAGATCAGATGATTTACTGGTTTGGATCTTGCTATGCACGACGCCCGCAATGCCCCCTCAGATAGCGCCGAGGTGCACTCGGAAGGGTATACCCTGCGTCTGATGGAAACCCTGGTTGGACTGAGTAAAACACGTCTCAGATGGAAAAACCAGGAGCAGATCAGGGAGCTGGCCCTGGGTGAGCTGGGCAGGGCTACAGGGGTGCAGTGGGTGGGCGTGATCCAGGTACTTACCGGGGGTCAGGCCGCTGGTACCAAACCGGTCCTGGCCCTCGAGTGGGGTCCTGAGCTGCTGGGCCGGGTGGGTTTCTCGTGCGCCCAAGGCGCTCTACGAAATTCCATGCTGATCGAGGATTTGTTGCAATCAGGGGCGGTTTGCTGGAACCAACGGCAGTCTTTGTTGGGGTCGGAGTACGAGCACCACACCGGTTCATGCTCGGTGCTGCTGGTGCCGTTGATGGTAGCGAAGCAGTTTTGGGGCGCGCTAGCGCTGGCGGTAGACCGACTGCGCTCTTGGTCTAACGGCGAGATCGCAGCAGCCCAGATAGCAGCTAGCTTCATGGGCAGCGCTATTGAGCAAGACAGGGCCTTGGAGCTTCTAGAACACAGCAGACTAGAGCAGCAAGAGCAAGCGCAGCACCTCGAGCTGTTGCTCAAGTTTCGCTCGGCCCTCAACCTCGAGCTCGACCTGGATTCGGCCATTCGAAATGCCGTTGAGCTTGTTTCGACCACCTTTGGTTACGATCTGGTTTCGATATACCTGCGTGAAGGTGACAGCCAGGTTTTGAAACACCAGGTGGGGTACAGCCACTGGTATGAGCGCTTACCCATTGGACAGGGCATCTCTTCGCGCTGCTTGTTGACCGGCCATCCGGTTCACGTAGAGGATGCCAGACTCGAGCCGGACTTCATCTATGCCATGCCCGATATCCTATCCCAGATAGCCATACCGCTGCAGGTAGGTGCCCAAACGGTGGGCGTTCTCAACGTTGAAAGCAGGGGTAAACGGCTCAATGGGCGCGACTTCGATATCCTGCAAAGTGTGGGTGCGCAGATCAACCTGGTGCTCGAGCGCGCCTACGCGGTACAGCGCATGCTGGAAAGCGAGCGGAACCAACGGATACTGCTTGAGCGAACCCAGGAGCAGAACCGGAGACTAGAGTTCATGCTCTCGCTGCGGGAAAGCCTGTACAAGGAGCTGAAGCTAGAGGAGATACTCCGCTGTTTTGTCGATGCGATATACGCCCGGTTTGGGCACGGCTTGGTGGTAGTCTACTGGCGCGAGGGGGACGCGCTGGTTGCCAAGCACCATCAGGGCTACCCTCTCAACCACCCACGCATCCCGATTGGCAAAGGGTTGACGAGCCGCTGTTATCGTTTGGGTGAGCCTATTCTTCTGAATGACCCCCTGAACGACCCAGATTTCCTGGTTGTAAGCGAAAAGGTTACCTCGGCATTGTTTGTGCCAATCACGATAAACGGCTGTGCGGTAGGCACCGTCAATATTGAAAGCGAAAATCACCGTTTTGGTCAGCAGGAACTGGATCTTTTGGTTGCCGCGGTGGCCCAGCTAAGCCTGGTCCTCGAGCGCAACCAGGCCCTCGGGCTGCTCACTCAGAGTGAGGAACGCTTTCGCATGCTGGTTGAAACCCTAAACGATGGCCTCCTGGTGGTGAATGCTAAAACCCTCCAGATTACCTACGCCAATGCGACAGCACAGAGGCTTTTGGAAGCAACCCATGCTGAACAACTCATCGGGACCAACCTTTCGATGTACTGGGTACCCGAAAGGCTGGAGCAAAACCTCGAGCGCGTAGCCTTGCTCCAGGAAGGTAAGGCCCCGATAGCCTGGGTAGAGCAACCGTTGCGCACCCTGAGTGGAAAGCGGGTACCGGCAGAAACCTCGGCCACGATTCTGCCGGGTGAGCCAGCCTACTTCGTGTCCGTGTTACGAGACGTAAGGGAACGCAATGAAGCCTTGCGTCAGATTGAGTACCTGGCTTATTACGACCCCCTGACGGGAATGCTCAACCGCCGAGGTTTTTTGCAACAGGTTGAATTCAAGTTGCAGTCGGGGGGCCCTGTTTGCTTGGTGTACCTCGACTTTAACGAATTCAAGATGATCAACGACGTCTACGGCCATCACGTGGGCGATCTGATGTTACATCGTGTAGCTGAGCGGCTACAAAAGTTTGCAGCTTTGGTCGGCCGCATTGGAGGGGATGAGTTTGTGGTGCTAATCGAGGCCGATGAGCAAACGGCCGAGCCACAAGTTCAGGCAATAGTAAAAGCCTTTGAACAACCCCTCGATTTGGAAGGTCGGTTAGTTGCAGTGTCGATAGCCGCTGGGGTGGCGCAGTACCCCCGGGATGCAAAAGATGTAGAGGGGTTGTTGAGGGCTGCTGATGTTGCCATGTATCAGGCCAAGAGAACGCGCCAGCCCTACCAGTTTTACAACTTTGAGCTGGATAAGCCCATTGCTGAGCGCCTCGAGCTGATGCAAGCACTAAGGCTGGCCTTGCGAAGCCGGCAGATTGAACCGAATTACCAGCCTATTGTGCACTTGCGTGAGGGCAACTGGCAGCGCGTAGAGCTACTGGCTCGGTGGATTGACCCCCAACGGGGCCGGATTAGTCCTGCTCAGTTCATTCCTTTGGCCCAGGAGATGGGGGAGTTGACCCACCTAGACCGACTCATGGTTGAAACCGGCCTCGAGCAGCTTGGGGGTACCCATCTACAAATCTCCCTGAACCTTTCTCCAAAAACCTTGCTGGATGCTTCCTACCTGAACTGGTTCCACGCTATGCTTGAAAAGAGCGGTGTTCATCCTGGTCGTGTGTGCGTTGAGATCACCGAAGATCTGCTAATCGAGCAGCCCGAACTCGCGGCGCGGAGCCTGCTGAACCTGCGACGCTTGGGCGTCAGAGTCGCTCTTGATGATTTTGGTAAGGGTTATTCTTCGCTGACCTACCTCAAAGACCTGCCGATTGATCTGATCAAACTCGACCAGGGGTTCGTAGCCGAGATTGGTCGCTCGAGCCAGACTGAGGTAATCATACGGGGTCTTTTTTTGCTGGCGCAAAGCCTGGGGTTGTCTGTGGTTGCAGAAGGTGTGGAAACCGCGGCCCAGGCGCAGTGGTTGCGCGAGGCAGGCTGCCAGTTTGCGCAAGGCTACTACTTTAGCCCTCCCCTTAGCTTCGAACAACTGATGCGAGCCTTGTGATACCAGATCAGGTCAGCTCGATATCGGACAGCGACGAACTGACCCGGCCGAAGCAAGCCGCGTAGCTGAGGGCGGTACCGAGTTAGGGGTGGGGAGTGCTCCAGGATTCCAGGTGCGCCGCCCGCGGCGGAACCAGGCCTCTGAAGTGATTGCTTTTTGAATCCGGTATGACTAGTGTTCTGAACGTTTTGGTGCAAAAAAGTCGCGCAGCAGTTTGGCCGACTCTCGCTCGAGCCAACCACCTTCCCATTCAAAAGGTGGTTTCATGCGATGGACGGTCACGGCTCCGGCCTTGAGGTTTTCTACTGCGTAGACCACCCGGCGAACCTGTGCTTCCGCCAGAGCCCCAAAACACATTGGGCAGGGCTCTAGGGTCACATAGACAGTAGCTCCAGGAAGCACCTTGGCTTGTTGACGGCGGAGGGCATGTTGCAAAGCCAACAGCTCGGCGTGGGCTGTGGCGTCACGGCCTTGTTCGACCTGGTTGTGGGCAGCGGCCAGTTCTTCACCGTCCCAGACCACCACCGCTCCGATAGGCACTTCTCCGCTATTCCTGGCTATTCGGGCTTGCTCCAGGGCGGCGCGCATGTGCTCGAGGTCATCGGATTCCGGCCAGAGGTTCCAGACCTCCTGCACCGTGTTGCCCACAGCGCGAACCGGCCAGACCTGCTTGAGTTCGGTGGGAACACTATGTTCAGTGAAAAAATCCACCAGCCGAACCCGGCCATCGGGGAGGTCAATCTGGTCGCCTGGTTGGGGGAGCCTCGAGCCACGCCAGGGCGGAAAGGCCTCGACTGCAGGGGGGATGAGGAATAGTGTGCCGTCACGGCGGCGAACCTGCCAGCCTTCGGGCAGGGTGAAGGCTTCACCCTGCAAGGCCCGCTCGAGCTGGGTAATCCAGCCGGCTTCGGGCCTGACCCGGGTTTGCTCGAGCATCTGCCGCAAAGCCCGTCTACGCAGTCCAGTAGGGGCTTGCAATAAAGGAGCAATGCGATAGGCTGGACAGGGCCAACGCCCATCCCGCAGGAGCAGCTGTTGGGCCAGAGGCTCGAGAGCCTCGTCGTCTACCTGGGAAATGGCAGCGAAACGTGCCAGCGATAGCTTGGTCTGTGGAAAGCGCTCCTTGAGCCTGGGAATGATTTCATGCCGCAAAAAGTTGCGATCCATTGAGGTATCGGCGTTGGTAATGTCGTCGAGCCAGTCCTGGCCTTTGCTCTGCAGGTAGGAGCGCAGGGTGCTGCGGCTGATTTCCAGGAGCGGGCGCACCACCTTGCCTCGTTTGGGGCGGATGCCCAGACCCCGTCCGGTACCGTGCAGGAGCTGGAGCAGGACGGTTTCGGCCTGGTCGTCCTGGGTGTGGGCGGTCAGGATGGCCTGGGCCTGGTGCTTCTTGGCGACCTTGGCCAGAAAGCCGTAGCGCAACTCCCGCGCTGTGGCTTCCAAATTCTCACCGCGTTCCTGAGCAACGCGTGCAACGTCAATTTTTTCGGACTCGAAGGGATAGCCCAGGCGCCTGGCCAGTGACTCCACCCACTGGGCGTCGGCCGATGAATCGGGGCGCAAGGCATGGTCGAGGTGTGCCACCACCACCTTCCGAGGGGTCGAGGTGAGCAGCAAAAGCAAGGCAACCGAGTCCCCGCCACCCGATACTGCTGCCACCAGACTGCCCTCGGGTACCATACGGGTCAGGTGATTGGCGAACTGGGCCTCGAGCTGGGCGAAATCAACAGAACCCACCCCTTTATGCTAAAGGGTATGGCCCCAGATCCCAATGTGCAGTTCGATTTCGATTCGTATCCCTACCTCACGGTGGGGTTGGCCGGCCTCGGGGGCATCATCCGGCAGCGACCCCAGGATTTTCAGGTGTATGAAGTACCGGCCTATAGCCCTGCCGGCCAGGGGGAGCACCTGATGGTGTTGATCGAGAAGGTGGGCCTAACCACCCGCGCAGTGCTGGAGCTATTGCGCGACAGGCTGCAGATCAATGAGGCCCATATAGGTGTGGCCGGCTTGAAGGACAAGCATGCCCTAACCCAGCAGTGGTTCAGCATTCCCGCACGTTACCAGGGGCGCTTGGATTCACTGGGCGGGCTCGAGGGGGTGCGGGTACTGGGGTATGGCTTGCATCCTCACAAACTGCGCGTGGGTCACCTGCGGGGCAACCGCTTTCGAATCCTGGTTCGGCCAAGCCGCCCGGAGGCTGGTTTGGTAGGAAAGGCGGAGGCCATTCTGCGCGAGCTCGAGCGACAGGGTGTGCCCAACTACTACGGCCCCCAGCGCTTTGGCATCGGTGGTCTGAACCCCACTAAGGGCTACCAGTTGGTCAAACAGGGTAAGCTACACAGCCCCTCCTGGCTCAAGAAGTTTCTACTCTCCAGCCTGCAGAGCCTGCTCTTCAACGACTGGCTGGCCCTGCGCTTGCAGATGGGGTTGTTTGGGCAGGTCATCGAAGGCGATGTGGCAAAAAAGCACGACACCGGTGGGGAGTTTGTTGTGCAGGACGCGGCTGTGGAAAACCTACGGGCCCTTCGTTTTGAAATTAGTGCGACCGGCGCGCTGTACGGCAGAAAATACCGCGAAGCCCAAGGGGCGGCCCGTGATCTAGAGGATCAGATTTTGCAAAAATATCAGCTCGAGCGCCGTCATTTTGCCTCGCGCCGGGGAGACCGTCGTCTTATTCGCTTCCCCCTGAGCGAATGGAAGGTCGAAGAGACCTCTGAAGGACTCTGGTTGAGTTTTTTTCTACCCAAAGGGGCCTACGCGACGGCGGTCTTGCGCGAAGTGATGAAGAAGAACCCAGAACAGGGCGAGCACGCGCATGAGGATGAGATCGATGAACTGCCGTGATGGCTTCTCGTGAATGAGCATCCCCATCCAAAGCATCTAATCCAGATGCAGAGAACACATTCGGATTCGGTGCCTCCAGGGGCTTGGTTTCGCTGTGCAGGGAGCAGACCCTTTGTCGCACCAGCCGAATAACGCATCGGCGAAACAACCGTCTGCCTTTTGAGCCATTCCAACTACGGCCAGGACACCACCCGATAGCAGACGATTCGGATCGGGCATCACGACCTGGGTGTGGGCAGTCGCAGGCCCAACCAGCGGCTAGATAGCCGCAGGCCCACCGTCACCAGTGCTCCCAGCACCACCGCCAGGGCCGAGTAGGCCGGGGCGAAGGTGTAGATCAGAAAAACCACCGCGGCCCCGGCGCTCGCTGCCGAGGCGTAGAGGTCGCGGTTGCGGTAAAAGATGCCGGGGATTTCCCCAGCCAGCACGTCGCGCAGCACCCCACCGCCCACCCCCGAGACCGTGCCCACGAACACACAGCCCCAGAACCCCAGCCCAAAGGCCAGGGCCCGCTCGGCCCCCAGCGCGGCGAACAACCCCAGCCCCAGGGTATCGAGGTAGTAGATGGGACGCTCGAGCCGGCCCACCCGGCGGTAAAAGCGCCACACCACCAGCGCTACCGCAAAGACCAGCCACAGCACTGCCTCGTTTCGCAGCGATCCCGCGGGTAGCGAGCCTACCAGCACGTCGCGGATGGCCCCGCCTCCAATGGCCGTTACGCCGGTCAGAACCACAATTCCCACCAGATCGAAGCGCTTCTGTACCGCCACCAGCGCACCCGAGGCTCCAAAAGCCAGAAGGCCGGCCCAGGACAGCAGGTCGAGGAGCTGCATACGCCAATCAGGCCCGCTCAGGGATGGGCTCGAGGTAGACCATGGCCCGGCACTGGGCGTGGTCGGGGGCCAGCCCCTCGGAGGTTTTGAAGGTCAGGCCCACCCGCTTCTCGCTCAGGCCGGTCAGTAGGGCCAGGTTTTGCTGGATGGCGGCGCGGTAAGGCCCCAGCCTGGGGCGGTCCAACACCACTACCAACGAAATCTGACCCAGGCGATAGCCGTTGTCGCGGACTTTTTGCAGCACCACCTCGAGGATCACCCGGCTTTCCAGACCTTTCCATTTGGGGTCGTGGTCGGGAAAGAAGCTGCCGATGTCGCCCAGGGCAAAGGCCGAGAGCAGGGCATCGGATAGGGCGTGCAGGACTACGTCGCCATCCGAATGGGCCATAGCCCCACGTTCGCTCTCGATTCGAACCCCACCCAACCAGAGTTCACGCCCCTCACCCAGGCGGTGCGAATCCTCACCGTAGCCGATGAGGAAAGAAGACCCAGAATTGATCGATCTCTCTGCCACAGGGCTATGCTACCGGTTCTTGGCCAGGTCTGGGTGTACCCCGCGTGGTTTGGGGCGTGTTCGCCCGTTCAAGCCGCGATTCGGCCGGCCAAGGCATCCCCGGAGGAGGGGCTTCAGGCAGTGCAACCCTTGACCCTGCTGGGCTGGCCCTTCGAGAATAGGGCCCATGGCAATCTACATGGTTTATGAAGACGCCCTGGCTCTGATGAAGCGCTGGACACCCTCGGAAAGCCTGCAAAAACACATGTTGGCCGTCGAAACGGCCATGCGGGCCTACGCCCGGAAATATGGCGAACCCGAAGAAAAATGGGCCATTACCGCCATCCTGCACGATTTCGACTACGAGAAGGCCCCGGAAACCCACCCCTTCAAGGGAGTGGAGATGTTGCGCGAGATGGGCTACCCCGAGGATGTGCTGGAAGCCATCCTGGGCCACGCCGACGTCCCCGAGCACCCCCGCAACTCCCTGATGGCCAGGGTCCTGTTCGCGGTGGACGAGCTGGTGGGCCTGATTACAGCGGCGGTCTACGTACGCCCCGACAGGAGCATCCAGAGTCTGGAGCTTAGTAGCCTGAAAAAGAAGTTCAAGGACAAGGCTTTTGCCGCCCGCGTAGACCGCGAAGGCATTGTGCGCGGGGCGCAGGAACTGGGCGTCGATCTGGACGAGCACATGGCCTTTGTGCTCGAGGCCATGAAAGCCGATGCCCAGCGGCTTGGCCTGGGATGAACCTTTACTGGTGGTGTTTGGGGTTAGTCTAGTAGGGTGAAGCCACTGCGCTGGGGGGTTATGGCGCTGGCCCTTTGGGGGCTGGCCTGGGGGAAGAGCTACTCCCTCGAGCGGGTCGAACAGGACGTATATCTGCAGGCTGATGGTCTGGTGCGGGTGGTGGACGTGCGCACCTGGCGCTTTGAGGGCACCTTCCGCGAGGTCTTCCTGGAAATTGACCCCCGCCCTGGAGGCCGGGTGCGCTTCGAAGAGGCCAGCGCCCTCGACGATGGCCGTCCCGTGCAGTACCAGGTACAGGGCAACCGCATCAGCATTACGGCAGGCCCCCCGGACCGCTCGGGCAACCTGCCGGTGCTGGCCGAAAACCAGAGCCGAACCTTTCGCATCAGCTACAACCTCACCGGCGAGATTACCGTAGCCAGCGATGCTGCGCTCTTCGACCGGCAGGTCTTGGAGCCCGAGCACGCGGCGGTGGGTACCTACGTTTTACGTTTGCACGCGCCGCAGGCAGTACCGGAGCGCTTCCGGGTGTTTATCTTCACCGGGCAGGGCCGGATCGGGACCCTCGAGTTCGACCAAGCCAGGCAGGTTGCTACCGTGCAAATTGCGCCGGTCAGCCAGGACGAGTTCGTGCGCTCGAGGGTGATTCTGGCCTCGAGGGTCTTTGGCACGCCCACCCTGAACCAGCCCCGCTTTGAGCAGTGGCTGCAGGAAACCGAGGAAGAAACCCGCGCCTTCCGCGAACGCTCGAGGCGGCTTATCGAGAACCAGCGGGTTCCGGATTGGGCTTGGCTGTTGGCGGCTGGCCCGCCAGGTCTGTTTATCGTGCTGCTGGGCCTTTTCCTGAGCGCCTACCGGCGCTTTGGTCGCGAGCCCCGCACCGAGGAGGTTGGGCGCTACTACCGCGAGCCCGCCGAGGAAATCCCCCCCGGCCTGGTGCCCTACGTGATGACCCAGGGCGACCCTGGGCAGGCCATGCTGGGCCGGATGATCTCGGCAACTTTGCTGGACTTTGCCCGGCGGGGTTCGGTAGAACTGATTCGCCACGAAAGGCCCGGCGTCCTGGGGCTTTTTGGCGGGGTCGAGACCCACTTCAAGCTGGTGGCCCCACCCGAGAACGCCACGGCATTGGAAACCGAGGTCTGGAACCTGTTGCGCTCGGCAGCCGGCAGGGATGGTGTGGTACGACCGGAGGAGCTAAAGAACTACTTCCAGCGACATCCCAGCCTGCTCTCCAGCATGAGCCGCCGTCCTAGGGCCATCTACGAAGCAGCCCACGGCAAGCTGCTCGATGCCCGTAGCGGACAGGCCGCGGCCCTCTGGGGCGGCGGGCTGCTGGGGCTGGGGTTCTTGTTGGTGCTGGTTTCCCTCATTCTCGGGCCCATCCTGCTCGACAGCCTGGAGGGGGCTGTCTGGGTCGGGGTGGTGATGGCTAGCGGGTTTTTGAGCGGTCTGGGCTTTATAGTGCTGGGCCTGCTGGCCCTGAATGTGCTGGCCCGCTGGATGCCCGATAAGCTGCTGAATGCCAAGCGCTGGCAGGCCTACCGAAGCTTCTTGACTGACTTTTCCCAGATGGAATCGGCCCCAGCCGAGCACTTCAGGATGTGGGATTATCACTTCGTTTACGCGGCGGCATTGGGCGTGGCCGAGCGCTACTTGCGGAACTTGCGACAGATTGCCCAGAGACGGCCCGACCTGATTGCGGTACCGCGCTGGATTCCCGGGCAAAACCTAGGCCAGACCTCCCAGGCTATGGCTTCCAGCAGCGATATGCTGCGGCAGATTGCCCTGATGACGGGGGGCCTCGAGCAGATCACCCGCAACTTAGAAAGCCTCGAGCGAGCCCTCAAGCCCTCTTCGAGCGGCTCGGGTGGGGGGTTTGGCGGCAGCTCGAGCGGCGGGTCGTCGGGTGGCGGTGGCTCCAGTGGGGCCCGATAATAAAGCACAAGGAGGCATAAGGTATGGAAATCCTGTTGATTCTGGTTCTGCTGGTCGCGGCGCTGTTCATCTTTTACTACAACCGCATCATCACCCTGGAAAACCGTGTCAATAACGCGCTTTCTCAGGTAGATGTGCAGCTCAAGCGGCGCAACGATCTGATTCCCAACCTGGTCAGTACCGTCAAGGGCTACGCGGCCCACGAGACCGGGGTGTTCGACCGGGTGACGCAGGCCCGCGAGCGCATGCTTTCGGCGGGGAGCATTGAGGAAAAATCAGCGGCCTCCAATCAGCTTACCCAGGCCCTGCGCAGCGTGTTTGCCATCGCCGAGGCCTACCCCGATCTCAAGGCCGATGCGAACTTCCGCGAGCTGCAGGGCCAGCTCGAGGAGACCGAGAACAAGATTGCTTATTCCCGCCAGTTCTTCAACGATACCGTGCTGGACTTCAACAATACCGTCACCACCATCCCCGGCATGTTTGTGGCCCAGCCGCTGGGCAAGCGGGCCAAGCCCTTTTTCGAGACCGACGAGGCCACCCGCCAGGTTCCCAACGTCAGTTTCTGAGGGATTCCCTCTCTTCTGACTGGCTCGTGAGGTCAACCGTGCTACAGTCACAGTGCTCGTTTCCATGGCGAGTTCGATTCAGTAAACATGCCAAGTGCTTTACCGAGTCGGTTTTTGACATGGATTCGGCCTCTGGCATGGCGGGATTTGCTGTGGAGCAGCTTGTTTGGAGGTCTTCAGTGCATATCATTTTGTTGCCAGACCACCAAGGAACCACTTGATGCTCAGTAGGCAATGGATGGTTCGCTGGGCCTCTTGGGCCCTGCTCCTGTCCCTCAGCCTGTTGCTCTCGGCCTGCTTCGAGGCCAACATCGAGCTCGAAGTTGGCCTGAATGGCCGTATCACCCAGACCCTGACCCTCAGCGAGCCCCCAGGCCCCGGATGGACAGGGCGGGGCGCTGTTTGCCGACTTCGTAGAGCAGCTTCAAGCCCAGGGCTGGCAGGTTCGCCGCGAGGGTGGCCAGATCATAGCCACTCGCGCCATAGCGAATGCCCGCGACACCGGCCTGGGCACCAGCGCCTTCTTGGAGGAACGCTTCAAGCTCACCCAGTCGGGCTGGTGGCTGGTCGAGACCTACCGCCTCGAGGTTCGCCTGGGCCAGCCCAACCCTATCTTCGCCGGCCTGCTGCCGGCAGGGCAGTTCTTCTCGCTGTTCTCACACGCCCTGCTGCCCAAGGTCTCGCTCTCGCTGCAAACGCCGCTTGTGGCCCGCCAGCACAACGCCGACCGGGTCGAAGGCAAGCGCTACACCTGGCAGGTGCGACTGGACAGGGCCAACACCTACTTCATCGAGTACCGGGTGGTGCGCTGGGAACGGGTGGGAGTTTTGGTTTTGCTCATCGGCACTCTAATGGCTGCTGGACGACGGCTTGGTCGAAAAGGGTAGATGCTGACCAAAAAGGCTTGTACTGTTCACGTTCTGGGTGCACAGTGTAGATTGTCAACCACGGTGAGAATATGTTTGAGCCAGGACTTTTGAAGGACAAGGTAGTGCTGGTAACGGGGGGCGGTACGGGCCTGGGTCGCTCGATGAGCACTAGATTTTTAGAGCTGGGGGCCAAAGTAGCCATCACCAGCCGCCGGGCCGAGACCATCGCCCAGGCAGCCCAGGAGATGACGCAGCAGACCGGGGGAGAGGTTTTTGCTACGCCGGTTGACGTGCGCGACCCCGAAGCGGTCAGGGCCATGGTAGATGCGGTAGAGGCCCATTTTGGTCGCATCGACGTGCTGCTCAACAACGCCGCAGGTAACTTCATCTCGCCCACCGAGCGGCTCTCCTACCGGGCCTTCGACGCGGTGCTGAACATCGTGCTGCACGGTACGGTCTACTGCACCCTCGAGGTCGGTAAGCGCTGGATTGCCAGAGGGCAGAAGGGCACCATGCTCAACATCGCCACCACCTACGCCCAGTCGGGCTCGGGGTATGTGGTGCCCTCGGCTACGGCCAAGGCCGGCGTGGTGACCCTTACCAAATCGCTGGCTGCGGAGTGGGGCAAGTACGGCATCCGCCTCAACGCCATCGCGCCGGGGCCTTTCCCCACCGAGGGGGCCTGGACGCGCCTGATGCCCACCCCGGAAATCGCCCGGATGTTCGAGAAGAAAATTCCTCTGGGCCGGGTGGGGCAGCACATCGAACTGGCCAACCTGGCCGCCTACCTGATCTCTGACTACGCCGGGTTCATTACCGGTGATGTGATCACCATCGACGGGGGGGAGACGGTCTGGAACGCTGGAGAGTTTAACGTCCTGGACGAGGTTACCAAAGAGCAGTGGGATATGCTCGAGGCCATGCGCAAAAAGGGCTGACCCTTCAATCCGGTCTACACGTGGCATTATAGAACTGTGGAAATTATCCAACCCTACATCGGACAACTCACCTTTGGGGGGCTGGCCGGTTTTGCTGTGGGATTTGCCATCAAGACCGTGGGGCGCTGGGTCGCCATCATCCTGGGGCTGATTTTTGTGGTGGTGCAGGTGCTGGCCTCGATGGGTTACATCAACGTAGACTGGACCCGCATCCAGCGCGATGTGGAACCGCTGCTGCAACAAGACCAGCTCAGGAGTGCCTGGGATGCTCTGGTGCGGGTACTCACCACCAACCTGCCTTTTGGAGGAGCTTTTGTGGCGGGGTTGCTGCTGGGACTGCGCCGGGGGTAGCAGCCGGCATCGAGCATGCCGGAGACCGGTGGCCTTTACGAGGCGTACCGGTGGCGGAGTAAAAGCGCTTGCTGTGCCAGTTGGGGAAGCACCTCCAACCTGACCCCAAGATCAAAACCCTGCTGTTTCAGGTAGGGCAGCACCTGCTCGGTGGCCAGGTTGCCTACCAGTTCGTCGCCGGCAAACGGACAGCCCCCAATACCGCCCAGAGCGCCTTCCAGCCAGCGTACCCCCGCATCCAGCACGGTCTGGACTTTCGCCAGGGTGCCCTCGGGTCGGCTGTGCAGATGAACCCCGATGCGCTCGTTAATAGGTACCGCTCGAAGGGTTGCAGCGATGGTCTCTACCGAGGCAGTTCCATAGGTATCGGCCAGCACAATGCCGGATAGCCCTGGTAGCTGCCTCATGCGCTGTACAAACTCTGCGGCCAGGCCCGGCTCCCAGGCCTCGCCGTAGGGATTGCCGAAGGCCATCGAAAGGTACACCACGAAACGCTTGCCCTGGGCCTGTGCGATCAGTTGTTGCAGCAAGGGCCAGGATTCCTCGATGCCCATGTTGAGATTCTTGCGCTGGAAGGTCTCGCAGATGGAGAACGGGTAGCCCACGGTGGTCAGGTGAGGCGCCTGTAGGGCCCGCTCGAGGCCCTTCGGGTTGCCGATGATGGCCAGGTACTCCCGCCCTTCGCGAGGGGGCAGGGCCGCCAGCACCTCCGCGGCATCGGCGTGCTGGGGCACCCACTTTGGCGAGACAAAACTGGTTACGTCGAGGTTTCTGAACCCCGCCTCGATTAGCGCCAGCAAGTAACGCACCTTTTCTGTAGTTGGAATGAATCCGCCGAGACCCTGCCAGGCATCACGGGGGCACTCCACCCATTTCACAGTTCCTCACTATACCGGGCGATGCCCTCGGGCTGAACCACATACAGTTCGCCCCAGAGGGGGTAGCCCTTTCTAAAGACATCGCGCAGGATTTCACGCATCAGTTCAGGGTCAATCACGCCGGGCCGCAGCACGATGCGAGGGAAGCTGAGGGGGAAGCGCACCGGATCGGAAAAGTCCAGGTCAAGCGTGACCAGCACGTAGTTATGTCGCTCGGCGTAGGCATACAGAACGTGGTCGGAGCGCCCGGTGAGGCCCACTTCTCGTGCTGTTGCAACCTCGTGGCCCTCGCCAATCAGCCACCACAGCACCCGCTGGGGGATGTTTTCGTCCAGCAGAATGCGCATTACTCCTCGTGCAGAGCGATCCACTCGTAGTTGGTCGAGCGCGCACCGTACAGCAAGGCAGCCTGAATGTCCTGGCGGGTTAGCTCGGGCCACTGCACGAGAACTTCTTCGATGGACATTTGCGAAGCCAGGGCTTCTAAAACCATGTGTACTGCTATACGGGTTCCTTTGAGTCGCGGCCGGCCGCGCAGAATACCAGGGTTGGAGCTGATGCGGGAGAGGAGATCGCTGCGAACCTTTGCACCCAGCTTCATGTGTAACCTCCCTCGAGGCAGTCTTCTGGTGGTTTCCAGCCTGGTTTGCTCACCAAAGACGCTATGCAGCATGGCAGTTGGACGCGGTTGCTTTTGTGGGCTGCATGATTCATGATAGCCGGTTTTTGGCGCCTCGAGGTGCCGAAATTACCACCGACGGCAGGGCTGCTTGATTCACGCACATGACCCCAAGATTGTGACTGGGCTCGAGGCTGCACAGCGATGATCCGGTCTCGGTTACCCGCACCGTAAGCGGCTATTGGAGAAGCTTAGGGGGTTGTTCGGCACCTGTGGTTGGTTAGCAGCGCATCGAGATCGACAGGTTCCCCAGATGTTGTCTGAGACAGGTCAATGTTGTACGCAGGAATCCCATAACCTGGCTGGCTAAGGCTGCGTTTAGAAATCACCAAACGTCCGCCGAGGTCTTGCTAGGTTAGGGATAGGGAGAGGATTGGGTCCACCGACATGGCGCAAATCGATGCTGCTACCGCAATACAACGAGCTAATGAGCATCTCTCCAATGGGAAGCCCTTGCTGGCCTTGCGGGTTTTGGACCGTGTTTCCTGGGTTGATCTGGGTTGGCCGGACTACTGGCGGGCTAGGGCCCAAGCTTTCTTGCTCTTGGGCGACTATAAACAAGCAGCCAGCAACGCCAGGGAGGGTTTGCATGAGGATCCTGACAACCTGTCCTTGCTGACGCTCCATATCCAAGCGTTGCTCGAACTCCATGAGCTAGACAAGGCTCAACACGCTCTTTTGCATGCTTTGCGGCTGGCTCCGCACGACCTCGAGCTGCAAGGTTTGGCCGATGCCCTCGAGCTCAGAATGGAACAGCGCAACATGGAGCGCTCCAGCCTTCCCGTGAACCCGGTGCAGACCATTCCGGACACACCGGCGCATGCCCGCAACGACTGGAGGACCGCCAAGGACTGGCGCTCAGGAAGGCCATTGTTCAGTGAAGCCGATGCCAACTCTATAAAAAGGGCTTTCAATACCAACAAGCCCACCTCGCCGGGCAAATCCGCAGGCCAAAGCGGTAGTTACGCCTTCCTGCTGCCGATCGGGTTCTTGCTGCTAGGCACGGCATTCTTGCTGTACTGGTTGTGGTCAAATACAGCCCGCTGACCGACCTATCTCCGCTAACATACCCGTCTCTGTGAACACTTGCGCGAGGCCCATGGGGACTTGTGGGTGCTTCTAGCACACATCTTGAGGGATTGGTGACTCGCCGACTGCTCGAGAGTTGCGCCCAGCCGGTAACCCAAAAAAAGCCTCTGGTTAATCTTGCCGGGGCACGACATAGATCAAAGGGTGTTGTACTGGGTATGGGTCTGGGCGGCAATACCCTGTTTGCCAGGGGAAATCGGTTGGAGTAAACCCGATCACCCAAGACGTTTTTGATCCTTGGCGCCAGTTTTGCGCAGAGTCTCTGGGTGAAATCTGCTCTCACTCACGCTTCACGGGCTTAGCATATGGTTGGCAGCATGAAGCGATTACTGCCCCTCATGATGTTGCTGGGCATGGCTCTGGCAGCCCCAATCGAGGAGGTGGATGTACAGGGTACAGATGCCGTGTTGGCAGCCCTGGTGCGCATCTCCCTGCCTTTTGGGGTGGGTGATGAACCAGGAGACCTCGAGCAGGCCCGTGCGGCGGTTCTGGCAACCGGTTATTTCCGTGAGGCTAGGGTGCGTCTGCAGGGCAACAAACTGGTGGTTGAAGTTACTACCAACCCATCCATCGCCAGGGTCACTGCATCCTCGAGGGTTTTCCCTCAAGCCAACGTACTGCGCTACCTGGAAACCGAACAGGCCATTGGGGTAGGCACCGTCTTCAACCCTAAAAAGGCTACCGAGGCTGCCCAAGCCCTGGCCCGGATTTACCGCAACGAGGGTTTCCCGTTCGAGCCGAGAATAACTCCCGAGGCTAAGGATGTCCCTGGGGGCGTGGAACTCAGTTTTGTGGTGGAGGAGAGTCCAGAGCTCAAGTCTGTTGAGGTCGGGGCGGCTACCTATGTACCCAGAGAGCGCCTCGAGCCGTTGTTCCAGTCGGTAATCGAAGAAGGTCGTTTCTCTTTCGATCGCTTCAGGGATGCGGTGGGCCGTGCCGCCGACGTCTACGCATCAGCGGGCTTTCGCGGCAGCGGGGTTGACCTCTTGCGTACCAGCCTGATCGATGGTGTGCTCCGGGTGGCATTCAGCGAGCTCAAAATTGCCGAGATCAACGCTCGAGGCGTGGATATCAGTTCGCTGGGCCTGAAGGTGGGCGATCCGTTCAATGTCGATCAGATTCTGGATGGGGTCAACACTTTGTCTCGTAGCATCAGCAGGGTCATTGACTTCAGGCCGGAACGGGTGAGCCAGGATGGGGTACGTCTGACTTTTCAGGCAGGCGAACAGCGCTTTGGAGCTATTCGTGAGGTGCGCATCGAGGGAAATACGGCCATTCCTACCGAAAAACTGTTGTCCCGCCTGCGCCTAAAGCCGGGCGACGAGTACAACCCCGTGCTGGCCAACGAGGATTTTGGGCGGGTATTGCGTGAGTACCGCGATGCGGGCTTCGATTTGGTAGGCCAGCCAGACGTTACCTTCCGCGAAGGGATTTATGTACAGCGCCTGCGCGAGCTGCGCATTGCAGGTTACCGGATTGAACCTGCGTTGAGTCGTACCGATCCCAGCGTGTTTTTGCGCGAGATGCCTCCGGTGGGCAGCCTGCTATCGGTAAATGCCCTCAGGCAGGGTATCACCAATATCCTGCGTACCGGATTATTGCGTGAGCCACCCACGGTACGACCCCAGCAAGGGGAGAAGCCAGAAGATGTGGTTATTGTCATGAGTTTCCGTGAGGCCCAGACTGGAAGCTTTATTCCGGGCATTTCCTGGAGTAGTCTCACTGGCTGGGAGGGCAATATCGGAATCAGCGACACCAACCTATGGGGCTTGGCCCATCAGTACAACGTTACCCTCGGTATCAACCCCAACGATGCCGGTCAGCTCCTAACCTTTAGTGCCTCGTACCGCATTCCCTGGATTTATATAGACTTTGCCGATTTCAAAGACGTGCGTACCTCGTTTTCTGCCAGCGTGTATAGCCAGCCTCGGGCCAATATCAACTTCCCGATTGCGCAGCAGTACAACGGCGGGACCCCAGATCTCAATGGCGATGGGGTCATTGACGAAAAAGATCAAACCTCGACCTGGCAGTACACTGAACGCAAGACCGGAATCAACTTCTCGGTGTCCCGTCCGCTCAGCCGAGACTTTCCCAACATCCGACTTTCTGCGGGCTTGGGCTGGGAGTGGAACATCCCAATCTTGGAAGTGGGTGATGCCAACCGGCCCCGCTGCTTGGTTAGGGTCCCCGATTCTAGCAATACGGCCAACCCTCCAATTGCCGAGGATACCGACTGTAGCAATGCGTTATTGCAGGACGCTCAAAATAGGTTTGAACAGGAAGTTCGTGAATTCCAGGCTATCACGCTTAACCTGGGCGCCACCTATAGCACCCTGAATAACCCCAACTTCCCTACCCAAGGCTTTTCGGTGAATCTCAGCACCGGCTACGGGATCACCTTCCCCAAGGGCGGCGATGTCACCCAGTACGTACCGGTGGTGATCACCGGGCGGAACTACTTTCAACTGGACCAGGCTGCCCGTCAAGCCATCGGTTTGCGGTTGTCTTTCGGAACAATTCTGGGAACCGCTCAGGATAGTCAGAAGTTTAGCCTGGGTGGCAACAGCACCGACATCACTACCCTGCGGGGTTACGACCCCCGCTTTCTGGATAAGGGAACCACTGTGCTCAATGGCACCATCGAGTATGGCTACGATTTTGGCTTGAGTCCAACGGGCGGCACCAACATCTATGGTTTCGTGTTCACCGATTTTGGTCGCTTGTGGCCTGCGCCGGTGGGCTACGATGCCTTCTTCCTTGGGGCCGGGTTGGGTATGCAACTCAACCTCGACCTGTTAGGCGCCATCCTTCCACCTATTCGGCTCGACTACGGCTTTAGTGTGGTCAATCCCACAGGGCGTTTTGCCCTGCGTCTGGGCCTAGGTTTTTAGGTGCTTAGGTAAGCTGGTTTTCGATGTGAATTCGGTCAGTGGAACAGTCGGTTATGCGCACACCGTATGCCTCATGCGCTGCCGAACTCACCTGACCGATCGTTTAGATTTGGATGACCATCTGCTCAAATCAGGTACCAAGTGCGCCCGCGATAGAATGGTGCGTATTCGGTTGAGCAGAATTTGCATTTGAGACTTGCAGTGGCGCATCTTATGACCCGGCTCTGGATCGCAACGTAGATTTCTGAGGTGGCAATACTCATCTGGTATTCGGCTCACCGTGCGAGGTGTCTTCAGAAGCTCTCATAACCGTAGGTGAACTACGGTTACCCCATGTCCGCCTTCATAGGGCACTGCATCGTGAAAATTCTCGACCCGCCGGTCACGCTTGAGTGATTCGCGCAGGGCATTGCGCAGAGCTCCGGTCCCCTTGCCGTGGAGAAGGCGAACGGGCGTAGTGGCGGTAGCTTTTGCTTCGGCGAGATAATCATCCACGGCCAGCAAGGCCTCTTCAACGGTAAGGCCCCGCAGGTTGAGTTCAGTTGCTATTTTGGCCTTGTGCGGGGCGCTGCCTGTGGGTTTTGGGGCTTTCAGCTCTTCTCTTGGTCGCAAACTCGCCATCGGGACAGATACACGCAAGGCGCCCATTTGCAGCACGGCGTCTTGTCCGCGCATCTCGACAATAGTCCCCTGGCCGCCATACTCGGGTATGTCTACCACGGTTCCTATCTGCAAGTTTTTCCGAGGGGGCGCGGTTTTCTCGGGGCGTTGGTATCTGCTCTTGAGCTGGATGAGTTCTTGCAAAACCTGCCCCTGCCCCTGTGCTTTGTGGCGCTCACGGGTTTGCCTTACGCGCTCCTGGGCCTCCTGCACAACCCGTGCGGCTTCGCTGCGGGCCTCTTCCAGCATGCGCTCTTTGTTTTGTGCCAGCTCGGCTAACTGACGGCTCAACTCCTGATTGAGCTGCTCTGCCTGCTGCCGCTGGTTTTCGGCCATCTGCCGGGCTTCCCGCAAGCGCTCCCGCTCGGCCTCGAGCGAGGCCAGCAGGCGCTCGAGCCGCCCTCCTTCGGGTCCCAGCAGGGCCTCGGCGCGTTCTACCTCGTCCTGAGGGAAGCCCAGCCGTCGGGCAATCGAGAGGGCATAGCTGCGCCCCGGCGCCCCGACCACCAACTGATAGGTGGGGCGCAAGTTTTCCAAATCGAAGCGCATCGAAGCATTTCGCAGCCCAGGGGTGTCCTGGGCAAAGGCCTTGAGGGGAGAGAGATGGGTGGTGATGAGTCCCCGCACCCCCCTGGCCAGCAGCCCCTCCACGAAGGCTTGGGCCAGGGCTGCGCCCTCCTCGGGGTCGGTGCCGGAGCCCAACTCGTCGATCAGCACCAGGCTATGGGGCGTTGCCGAAACGAGCACTTCTTTGAGCTGCAAGACATGAGCTGCAAACGTCGAGAGGCTCTCCTGGATAGATTGCTGGTCGCCGATGTCCACAAATAGCCTGTCCGGAAAGGCGATCTCCGCTGCTTCGGCGGGTACGAACAATCCGCACTGGGCCATCAGCACGGCCAGGCCCAGGGTTTTGAGCAGCGCGGTCTTGCCCCCCATGTTGGGGCCGGTGATGAGCAGGATGCGGTGCTCCTGGGTGAGCTCGAGGTCGTTGCTAACGGGGTTGGCAATCAGGGGGTGACGGGCTGCTTTCAACCTGTACAACCCCTCCTGGTTCAGTCGAGGCTGAACCAGTTGCCAGTCTTCAGCCAGATGGGCTGCGGCCCTGGCCACATCCAGCTCGGTGAGGGACTGCAAGGTTTCGTCCAGCTCGGCATCGTTCCCCAGTATTGCCGACAGTTCAAACAGCACCCGATTGACTTCAGCATCCTCCTCGAGCTTCAGACTGGCCAGCTGATTGTTCAGAGGAACCACCGCGGTGGGCTCCATGTAGACCGTCAGGCCCGAGTCGGATTGATCGAGGATGATGCCGGTTATTTTGTTTTGGAAACTGGCCTTGACCGGTATTACGTAGCGGTCGCGCCGGAGGGTGATAAAGCGCTCCTGAATGGCCTCGGGGTGGCGATCCATCAGGTGCTGAAGCCGATCTTGTATCTGCTCGCGCAGGGGATTGACCCGGCGCCTTATTTCCCGCAGCCGGGGGGTGGCGTCGTCGCGCACCTGGCCGCTTTCATCCAGGCACTCCCCAACACGCCGCAGAAAATAGGTATGCTCGCCCATGCGGGCTGCCAGGGCCTTCAGGTGGTCGCCTATTTCCAGAAGCTCGTGCTTCAGCGCCACCGCTGATTCCAGGCTCGAGGCCACCTCGCGCAGTTGTAAGCCCTCCAAGCGCAACCCTTCCCGTGCCGCCCTGAGGGCTGGCCGCAAGTCGGAGATGCCGCCCAGCCGATAAGGATAAGCCAGGGCTTCTGCAACGGTGCGTTGTTGGGCCAGGGCCTCTTGTAGCGGGGCTTTCGGCGACAGCGACAAGAGGGCCTCTCGTCCCATCAGGGTCGAAGCCCGCTCGGCTAAGGCCTCGCGGACGCGGTGAAAATCGAGGGCTTCGGTGTGCTCGAGCATGTCCAACCCAAAAGGCCAGTATAGCCTAGCGGCCAAGCCCGTATGCAGCCTAGCTCACCGCAGGCGGTATACTCCCAGTCCTTCCAGCCAGGTAGGTCCTTCCAGCTCCTCCTCCCTCAGCAGGTCGAGCACCCTGGGCAGGTTCAACTGGACGGGCTCGAGGGCCGCGTACACCCAGACCTCCTCGCCTTCGTAGAGGCGCTTATAGGACAGGAGTTTTTCCGAGACCTGCAAGGGTAGAAGTCCTCCGCGCCGCAGGGCCGGTATGGTTTTTTTGAGGCGAATGAGCTTGCGGGTCCACTCCAACACATCCTGGTTCCACTGCTCCTGGTTCCAGGGGAAGGTGCCCCGGCACATGGGGTCGCCGTTCCAGTCGTCGTAGGGGTTGGTCTGGTCGAGGCCAATCTCGTCGCCGTAGTACAGACCGGGCGCTCCGGGGAAGGTCAGCAAGATACCCAGCGCCAGCTTGAACTTCGTCAGGTCTCCTCGCAGCCGCCATAGCGCCCTGGGTATGTCGTGGCTGCTGATGAGGGTGTACATGCTCTGGCGTAGCTGCAACGGCAGGGCTGCATAATGGTCCCAGAGTGTTTCCCAGAGCTGCTCGGTAGAAACCTCCACGTCCCAGCCGTAGACATTTTTACCCGAAAGCCACTCCATAAGCGGGTTGGCAAAACCGGCGTAGTGCATCGAGCCATCCAGGGTGTGGGCTCGCAGGGTGGGCACGGTGTCGAAAAACAGCTCACCAAACACGAAAGCCTCGGGGTTTTCCTCCAGGCTGTTGTGTTTGATCAGACGCAGAATTTCGGCGTTGCGGCGGTCGGTGCCTGCTTCTCCCATCTGGTGGGCTACGTCCAGCCGCCAGCCATCGGCTCCCCGGCGAATCCAGTGGCGCACCGGGGCATGGTAGCCATCAATCCAGCGCTCGACCGTAAGGGGGTTGGCGTAGTCGAGCTTGGGCAGGGTCTTGACACCGAAGAAAGCCGCATAGGAGCCATCGGCGTAGAAGGTGAACTGTCCAGCCTCGGGGGAGGTGGGCTCCTGCAAAGCTTTCTGGAAGTCGGGGTGGGTGTTGCCGATATGGTTGAACACCCCATCCAGAATCAGCTTTATGCCGCGCTGGTGCATGGCCTCCACCAACCGGTCGAAGGCCTCATTGCCCCCCAGGTAGGGGTCCACGTTCAGATAGTCCAGGGCGTCGTAGCGGTGGTTGGACCTAGAGGGGAGAATGGGGCACAGGTAGAGGGCCTCAATGCCCAACGACTGCAGGTAGTCGAGCTTCTCGAGGATGCCCTCGAGGTCGCCGCCGTAGTGCTGGATGGGCCCCTCACCCGGCCCGTAGCTCAAGGGCTCGCTCCAGCTTTTGTGCACGATGGGCCGACCCATGTAGACCCACTCCCCGCTTTTGGGGTCGTTGGCGGGGTTGCCATTGCGGAAGCGGTCGGGGAAGATCTGATAAAACACCGCTCCGATGGCCCAGTCGGGTACGGTGGGCTGGGCTAACAGGTGGAAAAACTTATCGTAGCGGGGCATCGCACCGTGAAATCCCGCAGAGGCAAGATAAACTCTTGTCTCGCTGAGATAAAAGCAGTACCGCAACGGCGACTCGAAGAGCGGCAGCCTAACCTCCAAACCTCCCTGAATGCGCCTTAGGGGACGGCGTTCGACCTCTCCGTAGCGCAGCAAAATCAGAAAGCCGGCGCTTGCGGTGGTTTTGAGGCGCAGGGTGATCTCCTGTCCGAGTTCAGGCTTCATCGGCTCCACGCAGAATGGTTCCCAGTCGTGGTAAGCCGTCATTCCTTCACCGATCCGGCGGTGTAGCCCGAGACAAAGTAGCGCTGGAAGCCATAGAAAGTGAGCAAGATGGGCAGCGAGCCCAGCACCGCAGCAGCTGCGAACAATCCCCAGCGGGTCGAAAACTGTCCGGTTGTAAAGTTGCGAAGGCCCATTCCTACAGTCCAGGAATCGACCCCGGTGAGGAACAGATTGGCCACGATGAACTCAGAATATGTTCCGACGAACTGGAGTAGAAAGATAAACACAAACATCGGGGCCGAAAGGGGTATTAGGATGAGCGTGAACGCCTGCCACTTGCTGGCTCCGTCTATCAGGGCGGCTTCCTCCAGGCTTTTGGAGATGCTTTCCAGAAAGCCCTTGTAAACCCAGGTTCCAAAGCTGATAATCCCGCCCGAGTAGGCCAGTACCAGGCCGGTAAAGGTGTTCAGTAGGCCCAGGTTGGAGATCAGGATGTAGGTGGCCACCAGCCCCAGGAAGCCGGGAAACATCTGGATAAAGATGAAGACCAGCAGCATTGAATAACGGCCAGGGAAGCTAAAACGGGCAAATGCATAGCCTGCCGTGGCCGTCAGCAACACGGCCAGTATCCCGGTAATGCCGGATACGAACAGGGTATTCCGTACCCAGAGTACAAACTTGGCCTCGGTACCCTGTCCGGTGAACTGGCTGGGGGAGAGAAAGATCACCAAGACGAAACTTACGATGGCAAAGACCGTCAGACTGCGACCTTGCACCTGTGCCCAAGGGCTGTTGGATTGGTCATCGCCGATGATGCGGCGGTAGGCTCCCAGAATCAACACGACAACCAGACTCAAAGCAGCGATGCCCAGCAGGACTGCCTGGTAGGGATACAGCACAAAACCATCGAAGAGCTTGGCATAGTTTTCCCAGCTAAGCTGGGAGAAATCGGGAATGACCCTGGCCCGCACCAAAAGATTGTCGCTGGCCGGTGGCAGAATGCGGTAAAGGGTGTTGCGGGGATCAAACGAGGCCGCTAGGATTTGCAGCACCGGATAGTAGGCAAAAACCAGCACCATGAACATGAACAAGTGGGTTAGGCCCTGTCCGAACAGGGGTAAGAAGCTGCGCTTGCGACCGGCACGCCGGTTGCTGATCAGGGTGACCAGCCAGGAATAAAGCAAGATTAGGCCGATGACGACCAGAAGCCCGCTTAGGGCATAGACCCAGCCGTTCTCAATGCGAACAAAACCCGGAGGGGTGTTGGGTTGGATGCGGGACAAGAGGCTGGGAAAGTAAACAAAGAGCACCCAAGCAACCATCAGTCCAAACACGGCCCAACCGAGATAACGCGGAATGGTCATCATCAGCGCACCTCCTTGAGGGCACCGGTAAAGCGAAAGTTGATCAAGCTGATAGCGACAGTGAGGAAGAAAATCAGGATTGAAATGGCACCCCCCAGACCGTATGCCTGGCCTCCGTCGGCCTGGAAGGCGGTTTTGTAGGCCCAGGTAATCAGGATGTCGGCGGCTTGGGCCGTGGAGGGTCGTCCTTCCACGCCAGGCTGAACGCCCATCAGGTAAATCAGGCCGAAGTTGTTGAAGTTGAAGGCAAACGACCCCAGCAAGAGAGGAATAAAAGGCTGACGCAACAAGGGCAGGGTGATGCCGGTGAGTGTCTGGAAGCCGTTGGCTCCATCAATTTTGGCGGCCTCGTAGACATCGTCAGAGATGGTCGAGAGGGCTCCGAGGGTGGCCGTCATCCAGTAGGGAAACCCCAGCCACAGGCTTATGAGCAGCGCCGACATTTTGAACCACTCGGGGTCGGTCAGCCAGGGTATTGGATAGGAGCCGAGCAGCCCAAGTAATCGGTTGATGGGGCCAAACTGCACATTGAGCATGGCCGTAAATATCTGCACGCTGATCACCACCGGTATGGCCCAGGAAATAATCAGAGCAGTGCGGTAAAAGCCACGAAAGGCCAGATTTTTATTGTTGAGCATCAGTCCCAGAATCAGGCCGGGAATAGCCCCCACAAAGACAGCCCCGGCCGCAAATATAAGGTTCCAGATAAAAACTGGAAATAGGACCGTGCTGGCCTGGCTAAAGATTTGCACAAAGTTTTGAAAGCCCACATACTTGAAATCGTTAATCTTGTAAACCAGGGTCGGTGTGAAGGGGGGAGGTGTCGTGAGTGTGATGCGGCCCTCGCTGGCTTGTTCTGCGGTTACCCGGGCTCGCTGTGTGCGGGTGGTGATCTCTAGAGCCTGGCCGGCACAATCGGGTTGGTCGCAGCGAAGCAGCTCACGAGCGTTGCCGTCCACAAATAACTGCCGATCCTCCACGCGCACAACTTCAGTCTCGGTCGAACGGTCGGGTTTGCCGTTACGGATGCCGGTATAGTTGGTGAAGCCATAATAAACAGTCAAGATGATGGGAAACAGGGTAAAGGCCAGCAGAAAGGTAATGGCCGGGAGAAGGTAGTACCAGTCGGTCAGGTAGGGCACCCTTCGACCGAGCCAGTACAGGATTGGAATTAGCACCAGGGTGGCAAAAATCAGGATCAGGTAGCCAGGGTAACTCTCGTCTATGGGTCGGGGGAAAGCGGCTTGCAGACCCCAGAACGTCAACAACCCGACCAGTGCGGAAACCAACAAGGCTCCGCCCAGTAACCCAATTGCGATTAGGAAACCTCGAGCACCCGGGGGGGAACGGTACATGTAAACCTCCGTTGGTGTAGATTGGTGCAAAACCAACCAACAATCCTCTCAGAACGCCTCTAGCTTATACTTCAGCTCGGTATTTTGTAAGCCCATCGAGGTGTGTGTATGTCGTTCTGGTCAATATGGAAGCGCTTTTACCTGGTTCACCGAATAGTTCATTGGGCCAAAGACCCCCTTTTCCGCTTGGAGCCGCATACCGCATTAAGCTTGTTTCATTCCAGTAGGTCAGGGCCTTGCTAGGCCCAACAATCGGGCCATCTCTAATCTCAAAGCATAGGATTTCCGCGGTGCTGCTTTACTTCAGACCCTTGCTTCTATTGATTAGGCCGTGGTTGGAAAGGTTATAGGACTTTCGCTTAGAGGGGCAAGGGGTCTAGTGTAAGGGGATGGAGGTCAACCGCAAGAGATATATCGAGTACCTAATCGCTAGCCCCACTAACTACAGCTGTAGCAATCTGGCGGTGCATCTGGGGAAGGTCAGCCACGATAAGGTAAGCGACTTTTTAGCCCAGACCCGGATACCCACAAGGGAGTTGTGGCAGCAGGTTCAAGGGATCATCGAGGATTCTGCCGAGGGCTATTTGGTGATCGATGATAGCGTTCAAGATAAGTCCTATTCACAGAAAATAGAGGTGGCTCGGTATCAGTGGAGTGGATTAGAAGGTCGGGTGATCCGAGGTATCGGGGTAGTCAGCTTGGTTCATGTCAGCCATCAGCAGGGGGAATACAACCCGATTGATTACCGGATTTATTCACCTGAGCAGGATGGCAAAACCAAGAACCAACACTGCCGAGAGATGTTGCTGCGAGCGGTACACGACAAGCAAATCAAAGCCAGGACGGTGTTATTTGATTCATGGTATGCCAGTGTGGAGAACTTCAAGTTTATTCAACGCTTAGGGTTGGTTTTCTATGCGGTGATCAAACCCAATCGGTTGGTATCCACCAGCAAAGAAGCTGGTTACACTCAACCGGAGGGCTTGGAATGGAATCAGATTACCTTGCAGCAGGGGATTGTAGTCAAACTCAAGGAACTCCCCTTCAAGGTGCGGTTGTTCAGGCTAGTTGCCCAAGACGGCAGCATTGACTGGATCGTTACCAACGACCCAGACTCGAATCTAACCACGGATGTCGTGAAAAGCAAAAACGCCATTCGTTGGAAGATTGAGCAACTGCACCGCGAGACCAAGCAACTCTTGGGTTCTCAAGCCTGTCAATGCCGAAAAGGTCGTTCCCAACGAAATCACATTGCTCTAGTTGTACAAGCTTGGGTGTCCCTCGCCCATTCTGCCCGCCATCTCCAAACCACCCTCTATCAACTCAAGCACAGCCTGTACAGCCATTATCTCCGGAAAGAACTGGCTCACCCTCGTATCAAAGCCTTCCTCCCCTCTTCACCCTAGCGAAAGTCCTGGGTTATAAAGGGTAAGTTGAGCATTTGAGCCTCCCAGGCTTGACGACCTTCGTGCTAGCCAGCACCATAAGGTTTAAGCATGATCGAGACCGGACGCCTGCGTGTGATCAATCCCCCCCGTGAGGCCCCGCAGTTTACACCCGAGCTGCTCGAGCGCTTGTCCAAGCGGGTGACGCTGTTTGGTGAACGCGCCAGTCAAACCCTGTACTCCCCTTTCGACGGAGGAGTACTTGGGACCATCCCCATTTGTACACCCGAAGACGCCCGCTATGCTGTTGGGCAGGCGCGAGACGCCCAGCAGAAATGGGCCAAGGTGGATGCCAGGGCCAGGGCCCGCATCGTGCTGCGCTTTCACGACCTCCTGCTGCAGCAGCAGGCAGAAATTCTCGACCTGATCCAGTACGAGACCGGCAAGGCCCGCCGCGATGCCCAGGAGGAACTTCTGGACTCGGCCATTGTGGCGCAATTTTATGCCACCCGGGGCCCTGGTTGGCTACGTCCTAAGCGCACAGGGGGTACTTTTTTGGGCCTGACCCAGACCTGGGAGTACCGTCACCCTGTCGGGGTGGTGGGGGTTATTTCCCCCTGGAATTATCCGCTGGTCATGGCCGTCAGTGAGCCGATTCCCGCGCTCATGTCGGGCAACGCGGTGGTGCTAAAACCCGACCCCCAGACCACCTTCACCGCCCTGTGGGTACAGGCCTTGCTAGAGGAAGCCGGCCTGCCGGCTGGCGTATTTCAGATTGTGACCGGGGGTGGCGAGGTGGGTGCAGCCTTGGTGGCCTCGGCGGACTATATTGCCTTGACCGGCAGCACCCCCACCGGGCGCAAGGTAGCCCGTCAGGCCGGTGAGCGGCTTATTGGGGTAAGCCTGGAACTCGGTGGCAAGAACCCCATGCTGGTGCTGGAAGATACCAACCTCGAGGCTGCGGTGGATGGCGCAATTCACGGGGCCTTTGCCAATGCCGGACAGCTTTGTGTCTCGCTCGAGCGCATCTACATTCACGATAGCCTCTTCGATGCCTTTGCCCAACGCTTTGTAGAGAAAACCAAGGCCCTGCGTCTGGGCGCCACCCTCGATCACCGCTCGCAGGTGGGTTCCCTTACCGTGCAACGGCAGTTCGACACCGTGCAGGCCCACGTGCAGGATGCTTTGGCCAAAGGGGCCCGGCTGCTGGCAGGCGGAAGAGCCCGGCCAGACCTCGGGCCGCTTTTCTTCGAGCCTACCATCCTGACCGAGGTCACACCCGAAATGCGCGTCTACGCTGAGGAGACCTTCGGGCCGGTGGTTAGCCTGTACCGGTTCGGCGACCTAGAGCAGGTGCTTAACCTGATAAACCAGAGCGAGTATGGCCTGAATGCCAGCGTGTGGACCAGAGACCTACGCAAAGGCCGTGAGGTGGCGGCCCGCATCCAGGCTGGTACAGTGAACGTAAACGAGAGCTACGCTGCGGCCTGGGCCTCCATGGATGCCCCAATGGGAGGCTTCAAGGCCTCGGGGCTGGGACGACGACATGGCAGAGAGGGGCTTTACCGTTTCACCGAGGTGCAGACTATTGCCATCGAGCGGCTGGTTCCCGTCACCGGGCCGACCTGGCTCCCCAGGGGCTGGTACGGGCGCATCGTGTCGGCTGCGCTGATGGCCCTCAAGCGCCTTTTCCGCTGGTGGTACCGGGTTTAGCCGGACTTCTGCAAGGCTTGAAACTTTTACTCGGGCAGACCTTGATTCAGCACCGGGTGGGTGAACCTTCGTTCGCTGAAGAACAAACCGAGTCTGGCGCTGCTCTAAATTTCTCGGCACCTGGCCCAGGTTTCGCTCATATGGCATCGCTCGAGCGTTCCGTGACCTACCCCACAGCTAAAGCCGGGGGCTTCTGGGGTCATCGAGCATGAGCAACCTCACCGCTCTTGCCCAAGGGCAGGCCCTGCCCGCTTTCTGTTACATGGCACGGAGCACTATATGCCCTCACAGCCATCTTCCCGATGGCAAACCGCTCACCCTTTGCCTTGCGCCGGGCGCGGCGCAAAAAGGGCTTGCGCGGTTTATTCGGTCAGACATCGACCTTTGATACCAGGTTCGGTCAGTTCGTCACCCCGAAGTTATCCGCGTAGCGGAACGCGATATCGGCTTGTTGCATCAACGGAGAGTGATACCGCCACCTTGGAAGGGAGGCGTTTCCTTGGCCAACCGTAGGGGGGGTGGGGTGTGTTCTGGGGTTCTCGGTGCGCCGCGCGCGACACAGCCTAGCCTCTGAGGTTTTTGCTTGGGAAGCTTATCTGTTTGAATCCGGTATGAACCCTAAGCCAGTCCGCTAACCTCGAGAACAAACAGCACGTACATCACCAAAAAAAGCATGCCCTCCCAGCTCGAGATGCGCCGGTCTTGAACCAGCAGATAAAACAAGAGTGACGACCCCACCAAAAACGGCAAAGCAAACCCGGTCAGCTCGGGCGGTGCCTCAACAGTCCCGTACAGGGCCCCTGCCCCCACCACCACCAGACCATTGAACACGCACGAGCCCAGGATGTTGCCCACCGCCAGCGAGGCCTTGCCCTGCCGCGCCGCCGTGATGCTGACCACCAGCTCCGGTAAGGTCGTGCCCAGGGCCAGAACAGTGACAGCCACAATCGCAGTGGGAACACCCAGCCCCACAGCCAGGCTCTGGAGACTGCTCACCGTCCAATCGGCCCCAAAGTAAATCCCGACCGCACTCAAGGCCACCTTTAGCAGGTCAAGCCCGCCCACCGGTGTTTTTGCCTGGCCCCGCGCCCCCCCACTGCTGCCTTCCCGGAGCAGATAAGCCACATAAACAGCGTATACAGCCAGCAAGCAGAGTCCTTCCACCCGACCCACCACCCCATCGAACATCACCACGCCCAGCACAAAGGCCGAGCCCACCAGAAAATGCAGGTCGATGGCGATGTAGGCTTCCCCCAGGTATACCGGACGCAGCACCGAGAAAACCGTGCTAGCCCCAAGAATAAGGAGCAGGTTGGAAACGTTGGCTCCCAGCACGTTCCCACTCACAATCTCCGAGACCCCCTGGCTAACCGAAAAAAGCCCCGAGACCAGCTCCGGTAGCGAGGTGCCCACCCCCACAATGACCACCCCGACCATGAAGGTAGACATACCCAAAGCCAGGCCAATGCGCTCAGCAGCCCCGGTAAACAGGCGAGCCGAGAACAGCAGCAAGGCCAAGCTTCCGATAAATGCCAAGAAAACCAACATGAGCCCGCCTCGAGCCTACCCAGCTAGCCGGGGAAAAGCAAACCGGCCTCAGGCCAGGCTCAGAGAACGGACGGCCTCGAGGGCGTTGTACAAAGGCCGGGCGATGAAACCCCCGCCCAAGAGCCGGTCGCCCTGGTAGAAGACCGCCGACTGCCCCGGGGTTACGGCAAACTGGGGCTGTTCCAGCCGGATGACCATCCGGCCCGAGCGGGTTTCCTCTACCCAGGCGGGCACCGGCTGGGTGTGGTAGCGCACCTGGACTTCGATTTTTTCCGGCAGCTCCTCTACCAGCAGGTTCACCTCGCGCACCTCGAGGCCCCCCCACAAGCAAGCCTCGCGCGGCCCCACGATGACCTGGTTGGTCGCCGCGTTGACCTGCACCACGTAGCGCTCGAGGTGGCTTTTCCAAAGCCCCAGGCCCTTTTTCTGACCGATGGTGTAGAACTGCGCCCCGGCGTGCTCGCCGATCTGCTGGCCGGTCTCGAGGTCGATCAGGGGGCCGGGGCGGGCCGCAATGTGCTGGGCCAGGAAGTCCCTAAGGTCACCTCGCACAAAGCAGATGTTCTGGCTCTCGGGCTTCCTGGCAGTGGGCAGGCCGTACTGCTCGGCCAGGGCGCGCACCTGCGGCTTTTGTAGGTGCCCTACTGGAAAGAGCAGGTGCGGAATGGCTTCCCTGGGGGTACCCCACAGGAAATAGGTCTGGTCTTTTCGGGGGTCTCCCCGGTACAACCCGCCCTCGTGGTTGATGACATAATGCCCGGTGGCCACGTAGTCGCAGCCCAGCATCCGGGCTTTCTTCAAGAGCGAGTCGAACTTCACCCGGGTGTTGCAGTTCACGCAGGGGTTGGGGGTCTCGCCAGCCTGGTAGCCGGCGATGAAGGGGGCAATGATCTTCTCTTCGAACTCCTCGCGGTAGTCGAGCAGGTAAAAGGGGATTCCGAGGATGTCGGCCACCCGCCGGGCCTCGTAGGCCGCGTCGGGCGAGCAGCAGGTCTCGAAGCAGTCGTCCTTTTTGTTGTCGGGCCAGAAGCGCATCATGGCCCCGATGACCTCGTAGCCCTGGGCCTTGAGCAAAGCCGCAGCCACCGAGGAGTCCACCCCCCCGCTCATGGCGGCCAGTACCCGACCCTTCGACATCCCAAGCCACTTAGTTTAGCGTAGTGCGCACCAAAGAATGGCAGCCAGCTTACCCAAGGGGGATAACCATGGTTGACGGTTGAACTCTGGGCCTTTAGCATGTTTTGGGGCTAGATCCCTACCTTTAAGCCGATCCTGTGAGGTCGGGAAGGAGAGCCAATGAAGAGTAAAATAAAAACAAACCCAGCGCTGCGCCCATTTGGGGCGCTTTTTTTCAGGCCTCGAGGTGGGCAGTGGAGAGAAAGATAACCTTCAAATCTAAGCTGCTCAACGAGGACGAGGTGCGCCGCGCCCTCACCCGCATCGCCCACGAGGTCATCGAGAAGAACAAGGGCAGCGAAGGGCTGTGCTTCGTGGGCATCCATACCCGGGGCATCAGCCTGGCCCGGCGGCTGGTAGATCTGATCGAGCGCTTCGAGGGCAGGCGGGTACCCATGGGCATCCTGGACATCACCCTGTACCGCGACGACCTGACCGAGATTGGCCTCCAGCCCAAAGTGCGCGAGACCCGCATCCCCTTCGACCTGAGCGGCAAGGCGGTGGTGCTGGTGGACGATGTGCTCTACACCGGGCGCACCGCTCGGGCAGCCCTGGATGCCCTGATTGACCTGGGCCGGCCCAGCCGCATCTACCTGGCGGTGCTGATCGACCGGGGGCACCGCGAGCTGCCCATCCGGGCCGATTTCGTGGGCAAGAACCTGCCCACCGCCCGAAGCGAGGTGGTCAAGGTCAAGACCCAGGAGGACGACGGGGAGGATGCGGTGGAGCTGTGGGAGGTGGAAAGCACATGAGTGCCTCGGCCACCCCTACCTTTCCCCCCCACCTGCTGGACTTCCAGGACTGGAGCCGGCCCCAGATCGAAAGCCTCCTCGAGACCGCCCGCATGATGCAGGAGGTGCTGGCCCGCCCGGTGAAGAAGGTGCCGGCCCTGATGGGCTTCACCGTGGCCACGGTGTTTTTCGAGCCCTCCACCCGCACCCGTATCTCCTTTGAGCTGGCCGCCCGGCGCATGTCCGCCGACGTGGTGAGCTTCAGCGGGGCCATGAGCTCCACCGCCAAGGGCGAGACCTACCGCGACACCCTGCGCACCCTCGAGCAGATGGGGATCGACGCCTACATCATCCGGGCCGATGCCGCCGGGGTCTGCCACCAGGCCTACCGCTGGCTGGGCAAACCTATCCTGAACGCCGGGGATGGCTGGCGGGCCCACCCCACCCAGGCCTTGCTGGACGCTTTCACCCTGCTGGAGCGGCTGGGGAGCTTAGAGGGCAAGAAAATCGCCATCGTGGGGGATATCCTGCACTCCCGGGTGGCCCGCTCCAACGCCGAGCTTCTGCCCTTGCTGGGGGCAACGGTGGTGGCCTGCGGCCCGGCCACCCTGCTGCCCGCGCACCTTCCGGGGGCCCACCTCACCACCGATCTGCGCGAGGCTTTGCAAGACGCCGACGCGGTGATGGTCCTGCGGCTGCAAAAAGAGCGCATGGATAAGGGCCTGCTGCCCTCCTTGCCGGAGTACATCGCGGCCTACCAGGTCACCCGGGCCCGCCTGGCCTGGGCCAGGCCCCAGGCCCCCCTGCTCCACCCCGGCCCCATGAACCGCGATGTGGAGATGGAGGGCATCCTGGCCGAGGCCCCCCAGAGCCTGGTGGAGCGGCAGGTGGCCAACGGGCAGGCGGTGCGGATGGCGGTGCTGTACCACCTCTTGGTGGGGCGCAAAAGGAGTGAAGGATGAAGGGTGAGATCCTTTTCAGGAATGTACGCCTGGTGGATGGACGGGACGACCTCGGCCAGGCCGATGTGCTCGTTGGCGAGGGGCGGATCCTCTCGCTTGCGGGCGGGGAGGCCCCCCGGGTGGTAGAGGCCCGGGGGATGGTGCTCTCCCCCGGGTTTTGCGACCCCCACGCCCACCTGCGCGAGCCGGGGCAGGAGGTCAAGGAAGACCTGGAAAGCGGCCTTAGCGCAGCCGCCCGGGGCGGCTATACCGATGTGGTCTCGATGCCCAACACCCAGCCGGTGGTGGACACCCCCGAGGCGGTGCGGGCCTTGCGGGAAAGAGCGGTCCGGATTGGCCAGGCCCGGCTCCACCCCGCCGCCGCCCTGACCCAGGGGCAGGAAGGGCAGTTGCTGAGCGAGGCCCGGGGTCTGCGGGAGGCCGGGGCGGTGTTGCTCACCGACGACGGGCGCACCAACGAGGACGCCGGGGTGCTGGCCCTGGGCCTGCGCTACGCCGCCTCCTGGGGCCTGGTGGTGGCGGTGCACGCCGAGGATGCCGGCCTCAGGCGCGGCGGGGTGATGCACGAGGGGGCGGTCTCCTTCCGGCTGGGCCTGCCGGGCAACCCGGGCTACGCCGAGTCCGCCCGCATCGCCCGCGACCTCGAGGTCCTGCGCTACGTACAGAGCCTGGGCCAGCATCCTAGGCTGCACATCCAGCACCTGAGCACCCGGCGGGGGCTGGAACTCGTGCGCCAGGCCAAGCGGGAGGGCCTGCCGGTGAGCGCCGAGGCCACCCCTCACCACCTGACCCTGACCGACGAGGCCCTGCAGAGCCTGGACCCCCTCTACAAGGTGGCCCCGCCGCTGCGCCCGCGGGCCGATGTGGAGGCCCTGCTCGAGGGCTTGCTGGAGGGCAGCATCGACTGCATCGGCACCGACCACGCCCCCCACACCCCGGACGAAAAAGCCCTGGACCTGCTGCGGGCCCCCTTCGGGATTCCCAACCTCGAGCTGGCCTGGCCTCTGCTCTACACCGAGCTGGTGGAGAAGCGGGGCTTCCCCCTGCCCACCCTGGTGGCGCGCTTCACCGATGGCCCCCGGCGGGCGCTGGGCCTGGCCCCCATCCACCTGGAGGAAGGGGCTGAGGCCAGCTTGGTGCTGTGGAACCCTGCCGGGGCCCGCCCGGTCGACCCTGCGGCCTTTGCCTCCAAGGCCCGGTACAGCCCCTGGGCCGGCTGGCTGCTTTCGGGCTGGCCCCAGCTCACCCTGGTGGAGGGGCGGGTGGTCTTTTCTGCTTCTCATCCTGAGCTGCTGTACTAAGCTTCGTGCGTCTTTGGCTGATTTTGCTTCTAGGTCTGCTGGCTGGCTGCGGCAACATGCCCTTGCGGGTGCCGTTGGCCGATTTCGAGGTGAACATCGCCCTGGTGCCCAGCGACCGGGTGCTCTTCGTCAAGCAGAGATTCGACAAACCCCCCCTGTCCCTCTCCCAGGTGGCCCTCGAGGGCTACCTCACCTACCGGCAGGAAAACATCGCCCTGGGCTTTTACGCCACCGATGCCACCCCCTGCTCGCCTACCCGGGTGGGCTCGGAAGACCTCTACCTCTGCAACCCCAATCAGCCGGGCATCGCCGCTTTAGGGCGGGTGGGCTTCGCTGGCGGGGCCACCCAGCGCTTCGAGTTCAGCCACAGCAAGCTGACCAGCGGGATCAATAGCGGGGAGCTATGGCTGGGGGTGCGGCTCGAGGAGGGGCTGGCTACCGCAGGTGCCCTCCAGTTCCGTAGCCTGGTGGCCCGGGTGGCGGTGTTTTAGTGCTCGTGACCTAGGGTATACTTGGCGGGCGAGAATGGAACGTCTGCTGGTGGTCGAAGACGATCCTCAACTGGCCCACCTGATGACCACGGTACTGGGGCGCGAGGGGTATACCCTGTTGCTGACCAACAACGGCCTGGATGCGGTGCAGATGGCCCCCCAGGCCGACCTGATGCTTCTGGATCTGGGTTTGCCGGGGTTGGGCGGCCTCGAGGTCATCCGCGAGCTGCGGGAGGCCGGGTGGAACCTGCCCATCCTGGTCATCAGCGCCCAGGGCGCGGAGGAGATCCGGGTGCGGGCTTTGGAACTGGGGGCCGACGACTACCTGACCAAGCCCATGAGTGTGCGCGAGGTGGTGGCGCGGGTTCGAGCCCTGTTGCGCCGCAGCCGGCCCGAACAGGAAATCCAAGTAGGTGACTTGCGTATCCTGCCCAAACGGCGCCAGGTCTACCAGGGCGAACGCCTGTTGGATCTTTCGCGCACCGAGCTCGAGCTGCTGCTTACCCTGGCCCTCCACCCAGGCGAGGTCTGGAGCCGTGAGCGCCTGCTCCAGCGGGTCTGGGGGGCGGAGCGCGGCAACGCTGTAGACGAGAGGGTGGTGGACAGCTATGTGGCCCTGCTGCGGCGCAAGCTCGGCGACGACCCTAAAACCTCTCGCTACATCGCTACCGTTTTTGGCCGGGGGTACCGTCTGGTTTCCTCACCGGTGGATTAGGGCCACCCCCCAAAAAGGGGGGGGCATTTTGCACAGGTTTTTCAACAGCAAGCGGCTATACTGAAATCTCGTGTAAACCCCTTAGGGGTATACACGGGGGCATATGATGCGACGCTTTGAGGTCAAGCGATGGTGGATCTTAGGCTTACTTCTGCTGCTGGCCCTGGCTTTAGCCCAGCGCGGCGATCTTCGGCTTGAGCTGAGGGCCTACCGGGTTCTGATCGCACAGGAGGCAGGTCGGATGGTAGAGAAGCTCGAGGCCGCTCTGGATGCCAGGCCGAAAGAGCTCATCGAGTACCAGCTAAACGCCCAAAACACCACCGACAACACGCTTCGTCAGGTAGTCCTGGTCATTCCCATCCCCACCAACACCGCCTACGTGGACCAGAGCGCCCAACCCCTGCGGTTGGGGGAAACCCTGGTAACCGCGGAGTTCAGCTTCGATGGGGGGCGCACCTACGGCAAACTCCCGCTCATGCGCAAGGTCAAGGTGATCGAAAACGGTAAGGAGGTCGAGAAGGAAGTCGAAGTGAAACCCGAAGAATTCACCCATGCCCGCTGGGTTTTGCCTCAGATGGGCGCAAAGCAAACCGTCTTACTGAAACTTCGTACCGTTGTGCGGTAATGCGCCACGCCGTGGCGCACAAGGAGGAATCCAGGAATGAACAAACTCTTCGCCTTGTGGGTAGCCGCGCTGGTGCTGTTTGGAGCCGTAATGGCCCAGCAGACCCCAGCCGGAACCAACATCTCCAACCAGGCCTCGGCCAGCTACATCGACTCCGCTGGGCAGGCCCGCACCACCACCTCCAACCAGGTCATCACGGTAGTTCAGCAGGTTTATAGCTTTAGCATCACCCCCGACGGAACCCCAGCCACCCCCGGCCAGACCCGCAGCGCCCTTCCCGGCGCCCCTGTCTACTTCAGCTACACGGTCAGCAATACCGGTAACGGCAGTGATACCATCAACCTGACCACCCCCCAGGACAGCGGCGACAACTTCGACCTGAGCGGTACCGCCCTCTACCTCGATGCCAACTGCAACGGTAACATCGACCCCGGCGAGACTGCCGCTATCACCAGCGTCAGCCTGAGCATGGGAACCTCGGCCTGCGTCCTCCTGGCCGGCACCATCCCCGCCTCGGCCACCAACGGTCAGGTTGCCAACATCAACCTGAGCGGCACCTCGGCAGGTAGCCCCAGCGCCACCGATACCAACAACTGGGCCCGGGCCGTGGTGAGCACCGCCGCCATCCTCACCGCCACCAAGTCGGCGAGCCCCTCGAGCGCAGTGACCCCTGGAAGCAGCATCGCCTACACCATCAGCGGGTCCAACACCGGCGGTAGTCCAGCCAGCGGGGTCAGCGTCAGCGGCCTCAGCGGCACCGGCATCCTGGTGGCCGACATTATTCCCAACGGTCTTACGGTGAGCACCCTGCCCACCGGCAGCGCCGGGGCTGGAACGGTACAGATGGTCTACACTACCGACGGCAGCACCTGGAGCACCTTGACCGCCGGTAACCTCCCCCTCACCGGCAACGGCACCCTCGCCATCGGGATGTTCATCAGCGGCAGCGGAGCTTTCTTCCCCCAGACGGCCTCCTACACCTTCAGCTTTACCGCCTCCGTGCCGTCTGCGGCCCCAGCCGGAACCACCTACACCAACAGCGCTACGGTACGCTACAACAACGGCGTCAGCCAGACGACCACCACCAACAGCACCGTCCACACTGTGGCCGCAAGCTACAGCGTCGCGGTAGGTCCCTACACCTTCCCTCTAGCCGGGGCTTCGGGCACCTATACCGCGGGTGGGTACACAGTGAACCGCTCAGGCGACAGTCAGACCATTGCCTCCGCCAACAGCGGCACCCAGGTCTTCTTCCGCCACACCCTGCGCAACACCGGCAATACCAGCGATAGCTTCGGCCTGAGCTTCAGCGGGGCCCCCTCGAGCTGGGTCTGCCAGCTCGTGGCCGACGACCTCACCACCCCCCTCTCGGGTCCGGTCGGCCCGGTAGCCGCCGCCGCGAACTACGATTTCGCCTTGCGCTGCAGCATCCCCGCCAGCTACACCGGTGGACCGGTTGCTCTGACGGTCACGGCCACCAGCCAGGGCAACCCCAGCCAGTCCGACACCACCACCGATACCGTGGCTGCGGTCGCCCTGGGGTACAACCACGACCTCTACGGTGGGGTCAACGGCTATCCGCCTTACACCCAGAGCCAGGGTTCCGGCACGGACGACACCGCCGGTGAGCCTGCCGGCAATCCACGTAACCCCATCTACCAGTCGGGCACGACCTTCCCCGGCGCCAACCCCGGGGCTACGGTGACCTACCGGCTCAGGGTGCGAAACCTAGGGGTCAACCCGGATACCTACAACCTCGTGGTAACGCCCCAGACAGGCTATTCTGGCCGGGTGCAGAGCGTGGTCTTCTACCCCGATGCCAACGACGATGGGGCGGCGGATGGGCCGGCCATTACCACCACAGGCTTGCTCAACCCCGGACAGACCTTCAACTACATCGCCGTGGTGACCCTGTCCTCCACTGCTCCTCCCGGTTCGGCTGGCTTCAACTTCGAGGCCCACAGCACCGAGGTTCCCCCTGCTCCCCAGTACCACCTGGACTACGCCTATACCCAGGTTGAGGTCAACACCGTAGCCCAGATCCAGCTCGACCCCGATCGCTCCGGCACCGTGACCAGCCCCGGCACCATCCAGTACACCCACAACCTGACCAATAACTCTAACGTTAGCGCCATTTGCGCCGTCTCGGGCAGCGGCGGGAGCTATAGCTGGACCTACCAGTACTCCCTGGACGGAACCACCTGGGCCTCCAGCCTGAGCGGGGTCTCGGTCGCGGCTAACGGGG